>Ga0067045_1002509_pt1 | contig 93280 bp, 116 predicted proteins | sample TerdegcTABiofilm_FD_59184 | JGI IMG/M metagenome (GOLD analysis project Ga0067045, IMG submission 59184) | Combined Assembly of (Gp0054472, Gp0054536) Wastewater bioreactor microbial communities from Singapore -Terephthalate degrading...
AAAAATGAAAGAGGAGCAAAAAGAGAACATCAGCAAACGTGCAGGGATAGAAGGAAGCCATTCGGCCTTGAAACGGACGGGATTGTATAAACTCAATGTTCGTGGAAGGGCCAAAAGCACGGTGGTATGTGGATTGAAAATAACTGCCCAAAACATCAAGCGGTTTATCAAATTCATACAAGGCGGGTACAAGCCCAAGGAATCCAAAATCCCACCCTACAGGATACCTGTGCCCATTTTTAGCTGACAAGGAATATAGAGAATAGAAAGCAACGATAACAAGTGGGATTTTAGACAGATGACGGTGCAATAACATACATCAGCATTGAGTTTTTTCCTAATATTGGTTAATCGTTAATTGATATTAAGGTGTAGTAGACCCCTTTTTTGGGGTTTGTGCAGTGAAATCAATATTAAACTTACAAAAGCAATAGCAAATATTCTTTGAAGCACCATTGACGAAATATTATATACTCACAAATTGGACGAAACGTCTAATAATACCAATATTCCTGCAGTCAACCAGTGAGAGGGGGATGACACCGTTGGCCAATCAGGAACTTGAAATTGAAATCTTAGATAGGTTGGATCGGTGCGGGTTTGTCTATCGGTCAGATTAAGAATTTATTGAAGGAAATAGAAGTAATGTTGGACGACATTATGGTAAAGCCTATATACGTGCTGGTTGTGACAGCGATATATGGCGTGTTTAAAAACCACACGATGAATTGAGACGAAACATTAAGGAAAATATTTAGGGAGGCGCTATGCCCCCCCGTTTTGTCGCCCATTTGTCGCCTAAAAATCTATTCTCCATAAAAATATTGACTATAAAAACAAGATTGACGAGGTCAAAAATCCCCGTCAATCCTTGATGTTACTGATTTTCTTTGGCAGGGGCGGCAGGAATCGAACCCGCAACCAACGGATTTGGAGTCCGCTACTCTACCAATTGAGCTACACCCCTGCGAATCCTTGCGTATCAAGGCTTGCCAGGCTCAGCTTAGGCGCCTTCGCCAGAACCAACGGATTCTATTTTTTTGATGAGCTTGTCCACCCGTCCGGCAGCAAGTTCCTTTATGACCGGCTCGTAGCGGCTCAAATCTTCGCCAAGCCGCAACCCGAAGGCAAACATATTGGCCTGATATTCTTGCTTGCCATGGAAGAACGTATGTTCTATAATGAACATGAAATTATCCCGTGGGTGCAGGACGAAATGCCCCAATTCGTGCCCAATGACCAGCTTCTGCGCTTCTTCCGGCAGGTCGGCTTTAACGCCGATGAGCTTATGTTTACCCAGGCTGGCCGCCAGGCCGTAGATGCGGGACATTGGCACGTATAGCACCGTGATGCCCATTTCCTGTGCAATTCGTTCCGGGTTGCGGGTGGTGTATTTACGAGTCAGCTTCTGAGCTATTTTGGTATAATACGCTGACATGGGGCATCATTTTTTACCGTGTTTAGTTGGATCAACTTCCACATATTTAAGGCCTGGCTTAGGAGTTGGCGGCAAAGGTTCCCCTTCAACAACAGTTCTCTCACCGAAAGGGGTTTTGCCTCCTTTCGGCCCTACTATTTCATACTGGCCTGAGTCAGGCGCTTTTTGCCCTGGTTTGAGCAGATTATTTTTATTACGCATATCTTTTACTCCTTTCCAAAGGTGGTGTTATCCGATGGAAATACCGCAAACAATAAAGATTGGCGGAATAAACTACACTGTTAAATTTGACCAATTATTGGGAGCGCAACGGCGTTGTTTTGCTGAACATCACCCCTTCACCCAGGAGATAGTTTTGGCCGAAGGACAGCCCTCGGAACAGGCTGGGGAAAGCCTTCTGCACGAAATAATCGAGGCTATAAATAATCACTGCCAGCTTGGGATGGAGCACCAACAAATCCAGGTGATGGGGTTTGTATTGCACCAAGTCCTTCGAGACAATAAATTAGTATTTTAGGAGTGCTATTAATGCTTCAAACAGTGAAAATTTTAGGCGTGACCTATAAAGTTGAAGAAGTTCCTTGTGTAAGTAAAGAAGCCCTCCGCTTGGGGCAAGTTGACCATATCCGCAAGGTTATTTCAATCGACAGCGCTTTGACCGAACAAGGGAAACAGGTTACACTGATGCATGAAATACTCCACTGTATATTACACTCCTTGGGGTACTACGATGAACACGATAATGAGACATTCGTCCAAGGGCTAGCGAGTACCCTTTATCAAGTATTGGTTGAAAACAAGTTATTTTGATTAAGGAGGTGGACACCATGACTGAGCGTGATATAGTACGTGAAATATTAGAAACCCTTTTTTCAAAACCTGGCCTTTCCATCCGGCAAATGAAAAACATTTTAGACGAAGCAAAAACCTGCTTGGAAGACATAGTGGTAAAGCCTTCGATATCGCTGAAGGACTTGTTTAGTGTAGATAAATTTAATTGTCCTTCCGTAGAAAGTAACCCCAAGATGTCGTATCATGACCTTATTTCTTTAACTCTTCCAAAACTTCGGTAAGCTTGTTATCGATACGGACAAGTAGTTTTATCAACATTTTCTCGGCAGGAGAACAACGATTAGACCCAAGCATTGCACCTTTTTCGCAAACACCAAAGACGTTTTTGTAATGCTTGCAAATCTCTACGAGTTCACAGTCATTATCATAAGCAACAGTTAATCCGGAAAAGTTAGTCACAGCACTTATTCCTCCTTTCTCTTCCTAGCCGCTTCTCTGGCGGCCTTTTTCTTTTGTCTCTCCTGTTTGATATGCTCATGCGCCGCCCGGAGGAAGAGGAGAATATCTTCTCTGGCTTCTTCATCAATCGGGTTGCCCATAAGCTTGAGGTTGGACTGCTTCTGTACAAATTCCCACAGCTCCACGTCGCTCGGCGGCTCATCCCTCTCCCACCAGGGAGTGGGGGAGTGGCCGTTGCCTCCATTATCTTGAGGAAGATATCCAGCAGCTTCCAACAACTTAGAATAAGGGTAGTCGTATACCTTGGCTAAAATTTGCAATACTTGCGGCGAAGGCCGAATAGGCTTGCCGGAACGAGTATCATACCCTCGCTCCAATGCATGAAGGTATCCGTGACTAATGGCATCCCCAGATAAAGTTTGAACTTCCCTTAGAGAGTAGCCTTTTTGTTCCCTTAATTCTCGGAGCAGTTTGCTGAGTTCCTCCAAATGTTTCACCTCCCCAATTAGTTTTCGTAAATCATTCTAGACATATTGTAACGCAAACTAAACATTTTTATTGTAATTCATGCTTGACAGCGAGTAAATCATGTAATACAATAAAATTGACCAGGAGGTGCTAAGCATGAGGACAGCAACCAAGATGAGCAAGCTTCGGGCTACTCGGCTTCTGGCAGGACTTTCCCAAGAAGAGCTAGCCAAAGCGGTGGGAACAACGAGGCAGACAATCCATAACCTTGAAAAAGGAAAGTATCGCAATATCAAGGCGGAAATAATGCTAAAGCTAGCGAAATACTTCAACATGCCGGTAGAAGAGCTTTTTTATGAGCATCCTGTAATACAAGAATTACAAAACCCCACTCCCGACGAGCGGGCGGGGTAGGAAGGAGGTGAAGAGGATGACACTGGAGGAAAGAGTGGCACAGTTAGAAAAGAAAGTGGCTGCCCTTGAAAAACAAGGACAGCCAGAAGAAAAGTTTATTCCTAGTGACAGTGACGGGATTAGAGGTTTTGGGCAATCCAGTTCCACTCCTCCTGAGACAACCAACCCCGAATAGGTTTTTCGACTTTGCAGATTATCATGCGGTCATTACCATCAAGGTGTTTTGTAACTAATTCTTCGACTTTCAGTATGTCGTAGGGAGTAGAGACTAAAAAATGGTAGTCAAGTATTTACACCAACACCCAAGAGACTTGATTGCCGTTTCAACTTTCTCACGGTTGGAAGTTGGAGCATGTAGGTCGTAGCTAATCATATAGATTGCCATTCCAATCACCTCCCTTCTGTTGAGTTAAATTAACTTTTAATAATTCGACAGAAGGGAGTAAACTCCTGTATAAGTTTACCAACCAACCTTCGATGGAGCGGAAATATTGAGATAAACGGAAGGAGGCAAACAGCCATGATGAAACACGAGTTTGAACAGCGGATAGGCGGGGAAATCAGGCACGAGGATTACGAGAAAGTACAAATAGTCTACACTTACTACCCGGCAAACGGACTGGACAAGGACAAAGTGGCGGAGATGTATCAAATGTTTGGAATGAGGATTTTTGAGGACATGCTGCCGAGGGCACAAAAAGCGATGGAATTAGAAATGCGAATACACCATGCTAAAAAAGCATTAGCGGAATTATAGAAAGAAGGAAGGTGAAGGAGATGGCCAAAATCAGCGCACGGGGGGCTAAGGAAGTGGCCCGGTACAAGCGGCCCGATGGGGCGGCTTTCGTGGTCTGCTCAGACGGGCGAGTGCTTTACCGAGACATTTTTGGAAAACTCACAGTGTACTGCAAGAGGGCCACAATAGAAGAGGCCCGGAGAATAGCTAGTTTAGCGGCAGGGAGGTGAAATAGTGTATAAATCTTGCTTCACATGCCGGTGGCGGGAAATACAGAGTCCGGAACAGATGCGGAAGTGTATTACTTGTATGTTCAGCAAGGTCGATCACTTGCCGCTGTGGGAGCGAAAAAAGCGGTGAAGATACTGGAAATCATTAGGCAGATTATAGCTGAGAGAAGGCAGCGCAAGCAGTGGAGAAAGATAATCAGGTTATTGGCGCAGATGGATTCCGTAAAATAAAAAGACCGCTTAAAAAGCGGCACAACTAAAAACCCTAAGGAGATGGTATCAAAGATGACAAAGGAAGTCAATGTCGATTTGAACTCATTCGTTGACTGGGTGAATGAAAAACCGCAGGTACGGGTAGCGCAAATCGAAATCAGGATGCGGCCACCTTGCCCCTCAGCCAACGCAATAACCAAGGCTGGTGCGGAAATAAAGGTGTGGGTTTACGATTGTGCCCTTGAAGTAGGGCAGTTCGTTAAGTCGGTCGATGAAATTGACTTGGAAAAACACAAAGAGGAAAAGGAAAAGAGCCTGCTGCAGCAGTTGAAACAAAAGTATGAGGGTGGTGACGCGGCATGACATATATCCGTATAAGTCAGGCGGGGGCTTGTCCTCGCCGCCTCCAACTGGAGGCTTGGGGTGTAGAGGGTTTGCCGCCTTGGGAAGGAGCGGAAAGGGCTTTCGCCGAGGGAAACCTGCATGAACCAAGCATACTTGAGTGGGCGGCGCAGAACCTCCCCGGTGGCCCGTATGTCCTCACCGACCAGCAGAAAGAGGTTGTGTTTAAAGACGAAGACTGTATTATTGCTGTTGGCCACATTGACGCAATTGCAGTAAATAACGCTGGGGAAAAGGTGCTTCTGGAAGCTAAATGCCTCTCGAATAGAGGTTTCCAGGAATTACGAGAAAAAGGGGTTCAAGAAGCACACCCTCAATACTGGACACAGGTACAACTGTATCTGGCCGCTACTGGTTTAGAAAAAGCATATTTAGTGGCTCGTAACAAAGAAACACCAAGAAACCGCATGTGGGATATGTATTATGAATCAATACTGCTTGAGAATGAAAAGTATTTCTGGTATGAAGCCTGCCGCCTGAAAGAACTGATTGGGATGATTGAACACCGACTGGACATAGACCCGCCCTACAACCCGCAGGACAACTGGCAATGTCTCTCTTTAAATACAGAAGTTTTAACAAAAGACGGTTGGAAAACGTGGGATAAGTTTACTAAGGAAGATGAAATACTTACTTTTAACATCCATCTTGGAATACCAGAGTGGCAGAAACCATGTTTGGTTTTTGTTAAGGATTATAATGGTAAGATGTTCAGGCGGTTAGGACGCAACGTCAGTTTCTGCGTAACAGCCGATCATAAGCTATTGGTGCGGAGCGCAGGCTTACCTGCGAAAAAGCATCCATACAAACTGGTCACGGTTGAAAGTTTATCCCCAAATGCCTTCTATTACTTCACAACCTCTGGGAAATACCCAGTAATTTCTGCTTGTGAGTTGCCAGACAGTCTTATTGCCTTATCGGCATGGATAACCGCTGAAGGCGCTATAGAGAATGGATTAATAAGAATTTCTCAAAATGAAAACACCAAAGCAGAAGAAATAAAACATCACTTAGATAATCTTGGATTGAAGTATCACATTGAACGATATGAAAGAGAAGGCCGCAATACTTTGCTCCGGTTCACCTTGAACAAACCATCCAGCGAATATGTAATGAAATACCACGGCAATAAAGCAATAACTATTCCTGCTTTTGTATGGGAATTAGACGAACGGCAATTTGAGATATGGCTAGACGCCCTACTTAAAGGCGATGGGCATATTTACAATAAGTCACGTAGCAAAATCCCAAAAGGGCAAGTATGGAGTGCAAAAATAAACCAACGTGACCACTGGATTTTGGATAAGTTGCAAGCACTAGGTGCACTACATGGGTATAGCAGTAAAAAAACTGGCCCATATACCTCAACAACCGGAGGAATTTATTACGCTTTAACTTTAACCAAGCGCCAAGAACGTAAGGTTAAACTGTCAAGCCACATGGAGGTATTTGATTATGATGGCAAAGTATGGTGTGTAACGGTACCAAATGGAACGATTTTCACAAGGTATAACGGAACCGTTGTTGTTCTTGGAAATTGTAGGCCGCCCTGGTGTCCTTACGCCTACCACTGTCACCCAGATTACCGCCGGGCTAAGGCCGAAGTTATTGACCGGAGTGACCTGGTTGCGACTGTTGAAACACTCCAGGAGTTGAACGAAGAGATAAGGGCACTTGAGGCTTTCAGGGACGAAGTAAAAGCCAAACTCCTGGAGGAAGTCAACAACGGCCCGGTACAGGCCGGGCGGTGGCTGGTGCAGGTATTAGAGCGGCGGCAGGAAAGGTTTGACGCTAGGCTTGCACGGCAGGAGCTTCCGGCAGATGTGCTGGCAAAACTGCTCAAAGTCAGCACCTATCGGGTGCTGGACGTGAAGGAGGCGGTATAAGTGGCTTTCAGAAAAGCTGAACGGAAGAAAGCGAAACTACGGTTGGCCCTTTCTGGGCCTTCAGGCAGCGGCAAGACGTATTCCGCCCTTCTAATTGCGTTTGGTATCGGTGGCCGAGTAGCCATGATCGACACTGAGCGGGGAAGCGGGGAACTGTATGCCCACCTGGGTGACTATGACGTGTGTACTTTAGAACCACCGTTTACCCCACAAAAGTATATTCAGGCTATAAAAGATGCGGAAAACCTCGGATATGACGTGCTTATTATTGACTCCCTTTCTCACGCGTGGGCTGGGCAAGGTGGAATGCTGGAGATGCATGACAGCATCTCCGTCAAGTCCGGCAATTCGTGGGCGGCGTGGCGTCAAGTGACACCTCAGCACAACGCCTTGGTTGACGCCATGTTGCAGTCATCTTGCCATATTATTACTACCCTTCGAGCCAAAACCGAGTACGCACAAACAGAAGAAAACGGAAAGACAGTAATTAAGCGTCTTGGGCTTGCTCCTGTTTTCCGGGACGGTATTGAGTATGAATTTACCATCTTTCTAGACCTCTCACCAGACCACACCGCTATGGCCAGCAAGGATAGAACGGGGCTTCTTGATGGTCAAGCATTCGTGCCCGACCAAAAGCTGGGGCAGCAACTTCTGTCTTGGTTGGAAAGTGGTGTAGAAATATCACTTCAACCACAACCACATCAACAAAATCCTCCAATGCAACAACCGCAACAAAAGCAGGCAAGCGATATGATGACCGAAGCGCAAAAAAAGAAGATATTTGCTATGTGGAAAGAACTCGGCTTGGAGAAGGAAACCATGACAGCTATCATGCAGGAGCGGTACGGGAAAGCCAGCAGTAAGGAACTGACAAAGGCTGAAGCAAGCGACTTCATCGAGTACCTAACGAAACTGGAGAACGGTGAGGAAAGCTGGATTCCTGGCGATGCCTGGGAGCCGGAAGGTAGTGAAGCGTATAACTACACTATAAACGGCGGTGCGGCCTTCTCAGTAGAAAAGTAAATATGCGTCTTGCGGTGTGGCAGCTTGCTGGGGTGGGAAATCTGGACAAGGCGCAGGATATGCAGGGCGGCGGCGTGGTGGGCAGGCGGCGATGGCCGCTAGTTAGAACTAGCCTCCGAAAAATGCCAGAGCCGGTTCAAATCCGGCCCGCCCTATAACCTAAATTGAAAGGAGATTGAAAAATGTTAACACAAGAGAAATTCAAAATCGCTATCAAGAATTGGGATGACGAGGGAAAGGAACTAAAAAATATGCTGTTGGACAGTTGAGAGAATTGCACCGGGGCCTCTGGAAAGGAGAACGATGGGCTATGCGGAGCGAGCGCGCATTGCTTGCAAAAATCAAGGGCAAAGAGTTGACCGTGGGGTACTTGATGGAGATAAACGGAGACTGGTGCTTTTACCGGGAAGTTGTGAAGGACAAGGATATGTTTAAGAAATTTAACGCCTGGAGCATACAGGCCAGCATCCTCACGGTGCTGGAGGAGGACAGCATAACCTGGATTTACCTGTGGGATAAGCAGACAAAGCAGATGAGCCGGATTAAATTTACAGACTTCAAAGAGAAGGCGGTGGAGCGGGACTTTGGAGCAGGCAGGCAGTTGTATGTCAGCGCAAAATACTTCGAGCCGATGCCGGGCATGGAAAGGGCAAAACGGAAGTATATAAACTCGGTGGAGTTGGTGGCGTGATGGAACAGTGCGAAATTTGTAAGGCAAAGATTAGTAAGAATAAAGGGCGGTTTTGCGATGACTGCAGGAAACAAATTGAAGAACGGGTGATGGAAATATCTCGTAGCTGGTGGGTGATGAGATATGGACAAAGTTATAGATTGGGGAAAGGTGCCAGCGCAGGAAATTAAAACACACGGGGTGCGGGTCGGGGAAACCCTCGGCCCGCTCACCCAAGACCAGTTCACTGGATGGTTATATCAAAACTACTTGGTGGTGATACATGAAAATGGTGACGAAATAGACTCAAGACCGCATGTGTGTGCAGTGTTCAAGCATGAGAAATTAATATGGCTAGATGTGATAACAGAGGCAGGAAAGGCGATACTCACAGCGGCGGGGGTAAGATAATGAACTATATTCGCGAGCTTAACGCATTCTATGATTGGCTCGAAACGAACGGACTGTCACTATCTGCGTTCGCTTTATGGCACGTGTTGATGCACATAGCGAACAAGGCAGCATGGACGGATGAGTTCGCTGTGGCCGTATCGGTGTTATGCGCTAAGACAGGTTTATCTCCCCGGGCAGTTTACGAGGCAAGGAATGAGTTGAGGACAAAAGGCCGGTTGGAATGGCGGTCACGGAAAGGCAACCAATCAGCAGTGTACCGGTTAATACCGTTGTCTGCATCTAATGCAGACAATCATGCAGACAAAGATTTGTCTGCAATAAATGCAGACAACCGTGCAGACAATGGTGCAGACAATCATGCAGACAAACGTGCAGGCAATGGTGCACCATTAAATAAACTAAACAAAACTAAACTAAATAATAATATATGTTCTAACGAACAAGAGCATCCGGCTGCCAAGCAAAAAATCAAATATGCCGAGTTTGTCAGCATGACCAATGACGAGTATTCGTCACTCGTTGCGAAACTCGGCAATGAAGAAAGGGTTAAAAGGGCTATTGAAATACTCGACAACTACAAAGGCGCTAAAGGGAAAAAATACAAGTCTGACTACAGGGCGATTCTTAACTGGGTGATAGACCGCCTTGAAGAAGAAGAGCAGAAAAAGCAAAAGGTGGTGAATGTCAATAATGCAAACGGTAGGACAAATACTAGAAAACCAAAGTCAAAGTACGCCATTCCGGACGACTTCTACTGGAACTAAAATGAGTGACGACTTAATTGTGCTGTTCGGAGGGCACATATACTCGCAGGATAAGCTAGAACTGGTCAGTAATGAAATTGACGCGGCTTTAAAAACCAGAAAAATATGTGAATATTGCAGTGGTCTAGAAAAATGCCAGATAAATCCACGCGGCTGGCAAGTGTTCTACGATGAAGAGGCTTCAGAAATGTATGGGTATCCGTCATTCCGCTATAAACAGTGCATGTATTGGCAAGAGCAAAAACAAAAAATTGCGGTAAGACCCAGGTTTCAGCAACGTACATTTGAAAACTTTGAGGTATCTAATGATAACAATAATGCATATGAGACATGTAAAAGATACGCAGAAACTTTTCATCGGATGACGCACAACGGACTGCTTCTTATGGGGCCGCCTGGTACTGGTAAGACGCACTTAGCCGTGTCTGTTCATCGGGAGGTACTACGGAAGGGTATTGCCAGCGTGTTCGTGAATATGCCCAACTTAGTTAATGAGATGCTGCAAGGGTTTAAATCAGGGGAAGTTTTAGCAACATACCAAGCCGCGCTGGAAAAGCAGCTAGTTATTATAGATGACCTTGGCGCAGAGCGGCTGCGCGATTGGGTACAAGAAGCAATATATCGGATAATCAACGAGCGGTATGAAAAAAAACTGCCGCTAGTTGTGACTACTAATTGCGGCATAGAAGAATTAGAAGAACGTATAGGCGGCCCTGCCGTGGACAGGCTGGCCGAAATGTGTGAGATAGTAGCAGTTGTGGGGAAAAGCTGGAGAAGAAAAGTGGGCCGGGAGGTGAAATGATGTTAGCCTGGCACTTTTTGAGAGAAGATCGAAAACTAAGATTCCCGCCGTACACGGAAATTACTTCCGGCAGTGTAGTGACTGCCGAAGGGGAACTGAAAGTGTGCGAAAACGGCTGCCATGCAAGCGTTAGGGCATTGGATGCACTCAAGTATGCCCCTGGGCCTATCATTTGTCGGGTAGAGTTGTCCGGCGAGATAATCGATGATATAGACAAGCTCTGCGCCAGGCACCGCAAGGTGCTCTGGATGGCTGATGCTACCAGAACCCTGCATGAGTATGCTTGCTGGTGCGCTGAGCAGGCGTTATTGCGGGAACGCGAAGCAGGTAGAGAACCAGACCCAAGAAGCTGGGCCGCGATTGAAGCAAAGCGGGAATGGCTAGAGGGGAAAATTCCGAACGAAGAACTTAACGCAGCAGAGGCCGCAGCATGGGCCGCAGCATGGGCTGCAGCATGGGCCGCAGCAAGGGCCGCAGCAGAGGCCGCAGCATGGGCTGCAGCATGGGCTGCAGCATGGGCCGCAGCAGAGGCCACAGCATGGGCCGCAGCATGGGATATGCAAAACAAAAAACTGGAGGAAATGTTATTGGCGTTGGGGGAGGTAACGCCGTGAAACTCGACGAGGAAAATCTGAGTATGAATATTGACCCTGTTCGCTTACTTGAGGCTATTGGCGTGGATGATTACAGCATTGATTATAAAAACTGCTCTGTGGCTATGCCGCCTCGGGAGTACATGAAAGTGGTTGAGTATTTTTCAAAGAGCCGGATGTCATGTGAAATGGTAATTGGGGGCTGGCGGTGGTGCAAAGATGATAAAGATAGTTATTCCCGGCAGGCCGGTGCCGAAGGGACGGCACCAAGTACGGCTGTACGGGCGGAAGGTGATAACGTATACGCCAGCCAAAACCAGGGAGTATGAGAAAGCGGTTAAGGTGTATGCGGCAAAGCAGAAGGTCAAGAAGCTGGACGGTGACGTTGGGATTATAGCGGTTTTTTACACCAGCGGCCCTGGAGATACGGACAATCTCATAAAGAGTTTGCTCGATGGCCTTAATGGTGTAGCTTGGGAGGACGACCGGCAGGTTAAGTTGGTGATGGCGTTAAAGCAGGGGTGCCGGAAAGGGCAGGAAAGGACGGAAGTTGTGATAATGCAGGCGGAAAAAGCTGAAATGATAATGCAGACGCTGCTCAGTTTGGCTGAAGCGGGGTGATAGAATGGGGCGAACATGAAATGCCCAGCCTGTGGGCGGGAGATGTTCCAGACATATTTCGGCCATGAAGTATACGCGTGGCGGTGTATGGACTGTGAAAGGCTGTACCAGTTTTATGAGTGCTGCAATCCTGACGGCGAACTGACCAGGGTGGCAATCTGGAGGCGGGAACGTGATTACTATACTTGAATACGTCGAATGGAAGCAGCCGCATGTGGCGGTGAAGCTAAAGCGGTGGATTGAAAAGAAGGTGCTGGCGCTGTCCTTCCGGCACTGGAAAAGCATCATGGAGGAAAGGCCGAAGCCTGGGCTGGGCGGGCTACTAAAAAAGGAGAAGGCGGTGTTATGAAAACTGAATTTGTTTTCGAGAGCGGTTATTGGTGGCATGTGTCGTGTGCGGTTCTCGATCAATTTCCGCGCTATGGAAAGATGGTGCCTGTAACAATATTGACTGACGATAAGCGGGTTTATGCATGTGATAAATGCGGGAAGGTGGCAAGAGAGATAAGGAAACCAAAAAGAAGAAAAAGATAAAAAATTACCCCCAGCGGGGTGAGGAAAGCGTTCTGCAAACATATTATCTCATACTTCGGTGGGGGGTGACAACATGAAGCTGAAGCGGGCGGCATACCGTCATATTGAGGCGGAAATATATTCATACTACGACACTTTACAGGCCATCAAAGAACTGCGAACGGAAATAATATTGGCCGGACGACAAGACGGTACATTGGGAGCAGTAGTAGGTGGGAAATATGCCGGAACAAGTATAGTAGAGCGCCGGGCAACCAAGCTGGCGGATAGCTTGCTCCTAAAGGAAATGGAACGGATAACCCGAGCGATTACTGAAACTTACGTCCGGGCTAAGGAAGAGGCCCGGAGGGTTGTCTGGGTGAAGTACGGGCTGGCAATAGGCTGGGAGCCGCCTGCGGAACTTGCACAAAAGTTGCAAGACAAGAATAGGTTTGACCTGTCGGCAAGGGATATGGCAGAGATATTGGCAGTAGATGAGAGCACTTTCCACCGGTACAGGACGGGGTTTGTGTATGGAATTGCGGAAAGACTTGGCTGGTATTGAGGGGGTAAGATTAAAGTGTATTATATTGATGAGAAACTTAAAAACCGAGTTTTGGCTAAAGTAAAAATAGGAGAACCACACGAATGCTGGGAGTGGCAAGGAGCTTTTTGGTCAACAGGATATGGACGTGTTTATATATCAAGGCAAAGCATAGGAGCCCACCGAGTAGTCTTTGAAATATTTAAAGGCCCAATACCGTCTGGTTTTTGTGTTCTGCATAAATGTGATAATCCTCGTTGTTGTAATCCTACTCATTTGTTTCTTGGTACTCACAAAGATAATATTAAAGATAAAGTAATGAAAAGTCGCCAGGCTAAGGGAGAGAAGAATAGTCAGGCTAAACTGACTAAGGAAGAGGTTTGTTGCATCCGCTATCTTTACGATAATAAACTAGCAAATCAAGTGCAACTTGCTGAAATGTTTGGAATGTCACAGCAGGAAATATCAAATATTGTTAGACGAAGAAAATGGGCATCATGAAATCTGCAAGTTTTCTGCAAGCCTGAAAGGGAACAGAAGGAATATAATATAAACTAAAGGAACCGTCTATGTCCATAAGATTTCTGTTTATGGTTCTATATGGACTAAAGACGGAAAGGGTTTAAGTCTCAGTGATTTAGGTATTGGCGAGGTAGTAAATCCTCTCTATATAGCTTTTGCTATTAACATCGGTCAACTAGGGGCGTTGTACCGGCACAAGCCAGGTGGTGAGAATAATGGCTGAAGTGTGGGAACGACAGTCAGGCGAGAGCAGTAAGGCATATGCTGCTTTTTGTGTTTACAGGGACTTGGGGCCGGAGCGGTCACTTGATAGTGTTAGAAAAAAGTTTGTAGAAAATGGGAAAAGAATATCGATTAAATTCCTTGGGCGGTGGTCTAGTAGATATAACTGGGTGGCCCGGTGCCAGGCTTACGATGACTATATCGAACGCCGCAAGCGGGAAGAGAAAGAAAAGGCTATCCTGGAGATGGCCGAACGCCACGCAGGGCTGGCAGTAGCCTTCCAGCAGAAAGTAGTGGAACGTTTACGAGAATTAGACCCGAAGCATCTATCTCCTTCCGACCTGGCTAAGTGGCTGGACGTGGCAACTAAGCTGGAACGGTTGAGCCGGGGTGAGCCGACTGAAATAGGGAAACAGGAGGTAACCCTGCCGCCGATCTTGGAGGTGGTGGCGGGTGGCGCGGAAGAAGATACGCCGGATACTACATCCGGGCCAGAGCCGGGCTTGGAAGAGTGATGCCCGGTTTGTTTTTACGGTGGCTGGCACAGGTGGCGGCAAAACTTGGTTTGGCCCAATGTGGCTGTACCGGGAAATCCAGCGGTATCCGCAAGGCAGTTTCCTTGTGGTGGCTCCTACTTATGGATTGTTGCAAAGGGTGACGTTTCCGGAAGCAAAAAAGTTTCTGGACACCTTCGCGCCAGGCGAATATAAGGCAATGGAACGGGCTTACTACCTGCCTACCGGTGGCATGGTGTTTTTCGGCAGCGCTGATAACCCGCTTACTTTGGAAGGTGTCCATTGCCGGGCGGTTTGGCTGGACGAAGCTGGGCAGATGAAGCGGGAAGCCTGGGATGTGGCTTTGCGCCGGGTGGGGTTTTATAAAGGCCGGGTGCTGGGTACCACAACGCCGTACAACCTGGGCTGGCTGAAAACCGAGGTATTCGACCGTTGGCGCGCCGGCGATAAGGATTATGAAGTGGTGCAGTTCCCGAGCATTTTAAACCCGGCTTACCCGAAAGAAGAGTTTGAACGGGCCAAAGCTACAATGCCAGATTGGAAATTCAAGATGTTCTATCTGGGCCAGTTTGCCCGTCCTGAAGGTTTAGTCTACCAAGATTTTGACCCAGCAAAACATGTGGTGGAGCCGTTCGAGATACCGGCAAGCTGGAGGCGAATAGTAGGGGTAGACTTCGGTTACAACAATCCGACTGCCGCAGTTTGGCTGGCCGTTAACCCAGACGGTATTGTGTATGCCTACCGGGAATATTACCAGCGCAACAAGTTGCCGGAGGAAAGCGGGAAGGAGATAAAGCAACTAGGTAAAGATGAGCGCATAGAGTTAGCAGCTTGTGACCCGTCCGAACCGGCAGGAATTGAACAGTACCGCAGGCTGGGGATACCGGCAAGAGCAACAGACAATAAGGTGAAAGAAGGCATAGAAGCGGTGATAACTTTAATAAAGAGTAACCGCTTCTTTGTGTTTCGGGGATTAGTCAATTTGCTGGATGAGATAGAGAACTATAGGTGGAAAGAGAAAGATGACCAACTGAAGGATGAGCCGGTGAAGGAATACGACCATGCGGTAGACGCATTGAGGTATGCGGTTATGGCTGTACGGCCAAAGGCAAGAAAGCCTGTCCCAAAACCTGCTGGCTGGTAAGGTGGTGAATATATGCTTACTTCCTTAGATTTTCTCAATGCAGGCAAGGCGTGGCCGCCTCCGTCTGAAGTGGAGCGGCTTACAAGATACAATCAGAACCGCCTGCTCTTCGAGGGTAGGCACGAAAAAGTGTTCGACCAGTGGGTGAAGCTCCTACGGGACGACCAGCGGGCTACGCTGGAAATCATCCTCAACTGGCATAAGCGGTTAAGCACTCTTTGGGCAGACTTGCTGCTTGGGGAACCTCCGCGCATATTGGCCGGTAACCGCAACAGCCCAGAACAGCAAGCAGTGGAACGGCTTGTCCGCGACAACCAACTCCACAATGTGGCCTACGAGGTAGCCCTGGACGTTTCTCGCTACGGCACGGGCATCTTCAAGGTGCGGTTCGACCGGCGAGGCATAATCGAGGCTCAGCAGCCGGCGGTGTGGTTCCCAGTAGTGAAGCCAGACAACGTGAAAGAAATCGTGGCCCACATCCTGGCCTACGATTATGAGGTGGAAGAAAAAGGGCTTTTCGGCACCCGGAAAAACCGCTACCTCAAGGCCGAGATTCATGAGCCGGGCAAGATAACTACCGTTACCTACCTGCTGCGGGATGGTATGATAGCCACCGAGCAGGAGCGGGAAGAACAGGCTACCGGCATTGACGACTTCCTGGTAATCCCGGTGAACAACGTCCTCACGAGCGACCGCATTATCGGCCTGGACGACTACAGCGACCTGGACAGCATCATCCAGGAGCTTGAAATCCGGGTGGCCCAGATAAGCCGCATCCTGGACAAGCACGCCGACCCGAACATGTACGGCCCGGATACTGCATTAGAGCAGAACCCTCAAACCGGCGAGTGGACTTATAAGGGCGGTGGCAAGTATTTCCCGGTGGGCCCAGACGATAAGCCGCCTGGATATGTGACCTGGGACGGCCAGCTTGAGGCGGCTTTTAAACAGATTGACCTACTGATGGAGCAACTATATACCTTGAGTGAAACCAGTGCAGCAGCCTTTGGACAGCTAAAGTCTGGCTTGGCTGAGAGCGGGAGCGCGCTTCGGCGGCTGATGATGGCCCCGCTGGCAAAAGTGAACCGTATCCGCATGAGATTCGACCCGGCATTGAAGAAAGCTATCCGCCTGGCGGCGGCTTTAGAGGCAGCGCAAGGAATGCCTGGGGCGGTGAAGCTGGAGAACATCGATATTGCTTGGAACGATGGCCTGCCGCAAGACGAGAAGGAACAAGCGGAAATCTACAGCCTCCTGGTGCAGAATGGCCTGGTAAGCCGGGAGACGGCTTTGCGGCATTTGTTCCAGTTTGAGGCCGACACCTTACGGGAGGAACTGATGCGGATTGCCGCTGAGGCTAATGCTGAGGTGCCACTTATCTTCCGGCCTAATCTCCAGCAGCAAGGGCAGGGCCAGCAGACCGGCGGTGGTAGCTAATGCCATTCGACGAGGAAAAGCAGATACAGCAACTGGTCTCCATGTACCGCCGGGGCTTCGAGGAAATTTTGCGGGTGATAGTTGAAAAAGAAGCAAAGGGGCAGTGGACACAATACTGGCGGGATTTGCTGCTAGAGGTAAGTGCGATACTCCAGCAACTTGACCAATATGCCGACCAGTGGATAGAACAGACAATAGGCCAGGTCTACAGCCAGGCCGCCGCGCAAACGGCGGTTTTTCTTTCGCAGTTGGGCATGGAGAAGCAATCCGACCCGAGGTTTGCCCAAAGCCACCAACGGGCTATAGACGTTGTGGCGCAGAACATGGCCGATAATCTCAGAGATGCCACGCAGTTTATCGGGCGGAGAGTGAACGATGTTTTCCGTAGGGTGGGGCTGGAGCAGACAGGACGAAAGCTGGCGGCCGGGCAGACCTGGCAGGATATGAAGCAGAAAGTTATCCAAGGGCTGCTGGACAGAGGACAGACCGCTTTCGTGGACAGGCTGGGCCGCAAGTGGAGGCTGGACACTTACGCTGAGATGGTGGCTCGGACGACCACCAGGGAGGCGGCCACAGTTGCCACGATAAATACCGTGCAGGAATTTGGGCTGGATTTGGTGCGGGTGACTACGCATTATCCCACCTGTGAGTTATGCTCACCCTTGCAGGGCAAGGTATTTAGCCTTAGCGGTAAAGATAAGCGGTACCCTAAGTACGGAGAAAACGGGGCACGGATTCCCCGGCACCCGAATTGCCGCCATGTGATAACCGGGTATGTTCGTGAGCTAGACGACAATGCCGAAGAGACTGAACGACTGAGTAACCAGCCGCTGGACAAAGACCCACGTAGCGAAGCAGAAAAACAGGCATATGCTGAGATGCGGGATGCGGTGACTATAGCAACCAACCGGAGAAGAGCAAGGGAGGTGCTTTACTACGAAGCCGCGCCGCTGGAAGATAAATTGAAGGCAGCCCGGAAGTTGCAGCGGTCATACGAAAAAACAGGGCAGAAGCCCAAAGGCCGGGACGCTGCTATTTTAAAGCAGTACCAGGACTGGCTAGATGAGCAGAATATAATAAAACAAGTAGGCCACATCGAGCCAAAGATGTTTGAAGTAATCGCCGGGAATATAACTACCAACGAAGTGGTGTTAACAAAGGAGCGGTTGAAGCATATTATTGAAAAGCATCCTGGCGAATGGGAGGCTTTAGAACCATATCTTGCTCAAGCATTAAAAGACCCAGATTATATTTTGAGGGATAAAAAGCGGCGTAATACTGGCATTGTGATTAAGAAACTGGAACAAGAAAATATGTTTTTGGCCCTTAGATTGCAAACAGCAAACGATATGCCGGGGAGAAAAAACTCCATTATAACTTTGTTTAGAATTAGTGACAAACGGCTGAAAGGGTATCTTTTGAGAGGCAATGCTGTTTACATTAAGACAAAACTTGATAAAATATAATTGAGTCATGAGGTGGACAACAGCTTCCACGCACCCTTTGGGTTAAAAGAGATGCGAGAACAGCTGGCCTCGCCATGACTCATTTTAATTTGTTGTTAACCGCCAATGCAAAACAAAGGCGGTTTTCTTATGCCCATTTACAGGAGGTGATATGCCATGCCGATAAGCAATAAGCCCTGGGGCGATGTAGAAAAAACAGTTGAGGCGTACGGAAACGCAGAGAAATACTGCCAGGCCTGTCTGATTGACCTAAACGAACCAGGGGAAGAAAAGGTCGCCAGCAGGTGCAAACTCCCAATACGTGAGCCTGGCGGGGCGATAAACCGCAACGCCTTGACTGCGGCGGCGGCAATATTGGCCGGCGGGAGAGGCGGAGTTGATGCGCCTTTGCCAGAAAAGAGGAAGGCAGCCAGGAAGCTGATTGCGTTCTACAGGGAAGCAGACATGGATCCGCCGGAGAGCTTGAAACAGTTAGCAGGGATGAAGTAATGGGCAAAATTGTACACTTGGGAAATACCGGTGAAATAATAGATTACCTCGAAGAAAAGTACCAACAGGGAGAAATAAAAAATATAGTGGTCTGCTTGATAAACCACAATGGAATTTTTGAAGTAAGCTGGGACAAAGACATTAGCTACCTTGAAAAACTTGGCTTGTTAGAAGCTGCAAAAGGCATTTGTCACTATAAAGCTTTCTGTACTTTCTGTGAATAATTACGGGAACGGGAACCCGGTAAAAACCGGAAGGGAGGATAACCGCAATGACAGATAATAACAAGAACTTAAACCCGACTAATCCAGAACCGAACCCTGGCAACGGCGGCCAGGGCAAGCAGGACAACCCGCCGGAAAAGACCTTTACGCAGGCCGAACTGGAGGCAATCATTGCTGATAGGCTGAAGCGTGAAAGGGAAAAATACAAAGACTTTGACGCCTACAAAAAGGCGGCAGAGGAACTGCAGAAGCTGAAGGAGTCTCAGATGTCCGAAGCCGAAAAGCTTCAGGCCAAACTGGCCGAGTATGAGCGGCAGCTCCTCGAAAAAGAGCGGGAAGCGGCAGAGGCCAGGATTGAGCTTCTGAAGGCTAAAGCGCTGGAAAGGGCTGGCTTGCCGAAAGAGTGGGCAAGCCGAGTATACGGGGCAGACGAAAAGGAAATCGAAGAGGACATCAAAGAACTGAAAAAGCTGTTGGGCATTCCAACAAAAAGTAGGAAGCAGCACCAATCCTGCGAGTGCTGCAATACCCAAGCCCAACCAGTTAATTAATGACCTAATTCGCAGGAAGGCGGGTCTCTAGCGTAACACAAAATACAGGAGGTTGATAACATGCCCTACAATTCCATTATTGACCGCGACGAAGCTGCGGCTTTGATACCGGAAGAGGTATCACGTGAGATTATCCAGGGGATTGTTACAAGTTCGGTTTGCCTGAGTATGATGCGGCGGCTGCCCAACATGAGCAGGCACCAGCAGAGGATGCCGGTATTGAGCGCGCTGCCCACGGCGTATTTCTTGACTGGCGAGAGCCTCAAGCTGCGCGACTATGCTCTAAAACAGACGACCGAGGTGGCTTGGACGAACAAGTATCTAAATGCCGAGGAGATTGCCTGCATTGTGCCTATCCCGGAGGTCGTAGTGGCTGACGCTGACTACGACATCTGGGGCGAAATCAAGCCCAGGCTCCAGGAAGCATTCGGCGTTGTAATTGATGCGGCCATATTGTTTGGCACCGGTGCTCCGTCTTCCTGGCCGGATTCTATTGTGACGGGCGCGGCCAGCGCGGGTCATGTGGTAACGGAAGGAACTGGGACTGACCTGTACGATGACATCATGGGCGAAAACGGTGTGCTGTCGCTCGTCGAGGTCGACGGTTACCAGATTACAGGTCATATCGCGGCCGCTACCATGAAGGCCAAGCTTCGCGGGCTCAGGGACGCAAACGGCGTGCCCATCTTCCTGCGTTCTATGAATGACCGGACGCGGTATGAGCTGTGATGGGCAGCCGATTGAGTTTCCGAATAACGGCGCGTTCGACACGACCCAGGCGCTCTTGATAAGCGGCGACTTCAGCCAGGCCGTTTACGCCATCCGACAAGATATGACCTACAAAATCCTGACCGAGGCGGTTATTCAGGATAACACCGGCGCAATCCAGTACAACCTGGCCCAGCAGGACATGGTGGCTATCCGCGCCACTATGAGGCTGGCCTGGCAACTGCCCAATCCCGTCAACAGGATGCAGCCAACCGAAGCGAGCAGGTATCCGTTTGCCGTGCTGGCTCCTGCATCCTAACGGGCATAAGGGGAGGTAGCTGAAAATGAGCGGGTTCTATCCTTTTAACCATGCCTTAGGGCAGGAGATACAGACCGACGCGGACGGCGTGACTTTGGACAGGGGGTTTGTCGCCCATTTTGTGGCGGCAGACCCTGCTGCTGCCAGTGTTACGTCGGTATTGGCGGCGACCGCGCTGACCACGGGCACGCAAGAGATTACAACCGGCATCGTCAATCCTGATTACCCGCGGGCGCTGCAGATTAAGGGCAACCAGACTGGCATTACCGGCAATGTAGTAATCGAGGGCACCAATTACGCGGGTGAAGCCATCACCGAGACCATTGCCGCCAATGGCTCAAACGCGGTCTCTGGCAACAAGGCATTCAAGACGGTGACCAAGATTACCCTGCCCGCTAAAAATGCAGACGGCAATACCATCAGCGTCGGGACGACCAACAAGCTCGGCTTACCGTACAGGCTGGCGCACAACACTGTTTTAGCGGCATATCTAAACCATGTTAAAGAGGGAGTTGCTCCGACGGTGGCAACCAGTGCTACTGAGCTGGAAAGTAACACTATATCACTGAACAGCTCTTTGAATGGCTCAAGAGTAGATGTATATCTGATTGTCTAAAAGAGAAGGGTTATTTAGCCCTTCTCTTTTAGACGAAAGGCGGTGATATAATTAATGCGAGTTAAAATGCTGGTACAAACATTCCACAGTAGACCTCTCCGCGTGGGTGATATAATTGAGGTAGACAGTAAAACAGGACAGAGGTGGATTGTCCGCAAAATAGCTGAACCCGCAGGAGGTGGTGAAGAATGTCCATTACCGTCGGACAGGACAGCTACGTTACCCTCACCGAGGCCAATGAGTACTTCGGAAATAAGCTCTACACCAGTGAATGGGACGATGCAGACAATCTCACGAAGGAAAAAGCCCTCAAAGAAGCCTGCCGACGAATAAACCGGCTGACCTTCAAGGGCCAGAAAGTGGACGAGGCGCAACTACTGGCTTTCCCCCGCATTATGCCTGTGTTAAACCGCGTTGGGGTAATTGGTTTTACCGAAGATACCGGGGTGCCGGAAGAAGTAAAGCAGGCGCAATATGAAGAAGCGCTTGCGCTGTTGAAGTATGGGAATTCGGCCCGTACTAAGGTACAGGAGCAGAATGTTATCCGGGTTAGCTTTGGGGAAGTGAGCGAAGAATACCGGGCAAGTCTGAAGCTGCTGAGCAAGGAAGCCTTGGAGCTGCTGAAGCCTTACCTGGCAGGGGTGGTCTCGATAAAATGATAACTGACTACTTGAACCAAACCGCCGCCTGGAAACGAGTTACGGGTTTAAATGAATATGGGGAACCAATCACCGAAAGCCAGACAATCAAGGTGCGCTGGGAAGGCAAAAGGCGGCTTGTCCGGGATAAGCAGGGCCAGGAGGTAATCTCTGAGGCCCGTTTCTTTTGCCTGGAGGATGTGCAGCCTGGGGATATCCTGGAGTATGGCGGGAAGGATTGGACTGTCATCGCTGTGGCCGAAGTCCCCGACCTGGACGGTCAAATAGTATATCGGGAGGTGGCCTGCTGATGGCGGAATTCAAGTGGTATGGAGATAAGGCAACAGCAAAAGCAATGCAGGCCGCAATCCAGGCATTAGGGGCTTGTGCCGCTAATTTGCAGGAGGAATCCTTGAAACAGGTGCCGTGGGCGACTGGTGACTTGGGCGGTAGCTGCAATATAAGTGACCCTATTCGAGAAGGGAATACGGTATGGGTTAAGGTTGGTTATTCAACCGAGTACGCAGTTAAGCAGCACGAAGACCTTTCCCTCCGGCATCCAGACCCAAGAAACCCGCTTTCCGTGCCGGGCCGCAAGGCAAAATATCTAGAAGACCCTTTCAAAGCCAATGCCGCAAAGTACGAACGCTTTATTAAAAATGCCGTCCAGCGGGCTTTAGCGAAGGAGTGATGCTCATGTGCTAATCCGGGACATAGCGCAAATCTTGCAGGCCAACAGTATCGGTGTCTTGGGCACCGACATTTTTTTGGGCCAGCTCCCGGCCAGTCCGGATAATGTGGCAGTGCTCTATCCGACTGGCGGCTTTACCCAAGACCTGCCTTTGACAGACGTCAAAATGACAGCCCAAGTCCTGGTGCGGGACAAGAACTATCAGGCTGGATATGAGAGGATATGGCGGATATTTAACTTGCTGGACGGCGGCGAGAGCAGGTTTATAGAAGCCCCGTCAGGCAGAAAGATGGTGGCGCAAGCAATGCAGCCGCCTTTGTTTTTAGAGCGAGATGAGAATGGCCGCTCTATTTTCGTGTTCAACGTATCAATTATCACTAGGAGGGATTAAACATGTCTTTACCGACCACTATTAAACTGATGGAGTTAGCGGATGCCAAGATTTCAAAGCTACTGGACGATAGCGACGAAGCGCCAACCTATGACACCGCCGTTGATTTACCCGGCGTGGTAAAAATTGGGGTGGCTCCGAAGGCTGAAACCAAAAAGTTGTATGGCGACAGCAAGTTGCTGGATATTTACCAAAAGACCACTGAAGTTGAGCTTGATGTGGAGTGCGCCGTACTTTCTTTGGAAGCACTAGAAGTTCTTCTGGGTGGCACTGTGACCCAAGGCGGAACGACACCCAACCAGACCGTTACCTACAGTTTAACCGCTGCAGACAGCACACCGCCTTACTTTAAGCTGGAAGGCCAGTGGCTTTACGCAGATGAGGCTTTGGGCGATGTGCATATAGTGCTATACAAATGCAAAGTGACCGACCCGCCAAGCACGGAGATAAACGATGCATCCGGTAATTTTGGCACGATGAAGTTCAAGGCAATAGCCATCCCCACAATAAGCAATGACAAGTGGTTTGATATTGTGGGCAACGAAACTCAGACTGATATTGAGTAATTCGGTATGGGCGGCCTGAGCGCCGCCCTGCCAACTTGTTCGGGAGGGATACGATGGGTAACGTGGCAGACATCCGGCTAAAACCGATAAAGGTAACACTAGACAAAGAGCGGCACCTACTCTACGACATCAATGCCTTCGCTACCTTGGAGGAAGAATACGGCAGCATTGACGCTGCTCTGGACGCCCTAGCTAAGGGTAAGATAAAGGCACTCCGTGCCCTACTGTGGGCCGGGCTTTTACACGAGGACGAAAGCCTAACCGTTAAGGATGTGGGCAAGTTCCTCACCTTAGCCGATCTTCAGCAGGTAGCCGAGGCGGTAAACGAAGCCCTCACCCAGGCGATGCCGCAGCCTGAAAAAAAAATAGGAAACCCGCCGGAGGAGTAACCGGCGGGTGGGACTGGCCCTGGCTGATGTATCTGGGTACGGTCATTTTGGGGATGAGCGAGGCAGAATTTTGGCGGTGTACTCCCCGCAAATTGTTTGCCCTGGCTGAGGTGCATATTAAAGTTCATTCGGGCGAGGGGCAAAAAGACAAAGAGCCGGAACGGTTAACTCTAAAAGAGCTATTGAGCTGGAGGTGAGACAATGGAAATACAGGAATTGGAAAGTAGGGTTGCTATGCTTGAAAAAGAAGTGGCTGGGTTAAAGGAAGCAACACAGCCCAAATTACAAAAAGCATTGTTCTACACTGTTGATGGGCAAAAGGAATTTCAAATTCCACAAGGGTTTAATGTTATAGGAGTCGTAGCGAAAGAAAAGAAAGAGGTCGGAATTGAACATATTTCCGACCTGGATAAGGTTGACTTCGTTTTTAACTACCATGAAGGTGCATTAAAACCAACAAAGCCAATAAAAGAGGGAACTGAACTTACCGTGATTACCGTTCCTGTTTAAATTCTTTGCGAAACTCGTCTATAACGTATGACAGAATGGCATTATTGTAACCAAAGAGTTGTTGAACGGTGGTCTCTGGTGTTACTTCGATACCCAGTTCCTTAATAGCTTTTTGAACCAAACTAACACCTTCGATGTTGTTCTTAAAATAATTCGACTCCATAAATTTCACCCCCCTCCCTACTGGAATATGGCTGGACAATCCCATATTACCACGGCAGGTAGGAGGTGAAATTGACAAAGCGTGTCGAAAAAGAAAAGCCGCAGGAGCGGCTTTCGTTGCAGGAGTTGTTGAGTTGGAGATAGTTCACTTTGTTGGGAAATCCACCCCACCTATGCCCGAGTAAATAGGGTGGTCATTCTGGCCGTAAATCGTAATACGGGCGAGTTTAGGATAATCCTTGGTGGAGTCATTGAAAAAGCCAAGAAATGGCGCAAGCAATTGTTTGGCAGCCTGTTTACCTTCATCGTCAGGGTAGTAAAGAGTCCAAACCTCAAGAGACCGTTCGTTACTCTTATTAATTCCTCTATCATACCGGACTTCAATTTTTTGAATACTATCGTACCAACTGGTTTTAGGGTTGCCAAAGTTCTCGTTAAGGTATTTTTGCAAGGCTTCTGTGGTGGCCTTGTCTATATTACTCTCGGCTTGTTGCGTTGCAGATTGAGATGGTTGGGATGAAGGGGCTACAGAAGGTACATTGGAAGGCCCGATATCTACAAACATAATGAGAAGCAAGCCAATTAAGGTAAATGCCAATGGAATTTTGCGGCCCCTTATTTTGGGCAATTTCCCGAGTATCAAACCTATCAAACCACCAAAAAGAAGTACCATCCCAAGAAGTGCGCCTAGAAATTTCATATCCCCACTCTCCCATTTTAAGCTTTCTGGTTTAATTTAATTTGACAGACAAGGTGAATTTCCTGCAGGGGGGCGAGAATAGATGCAAGTTGGCGAACTGATCGTAAAACTTGGGGTAGACTTGCGTGAGTACACCAAGGGCCTCCAGGAAGCACAAGAAAAGGTGAAACAGACTGGCTCTATGCTCCGACAGGCCTTTGCAACCGCTACTGGAGTAATGGCGGGCATAGCGGGCTGGCAAGGGTTAACAGCAGCAATCAAGCAAACTATTGGAGCGGGAATAGAGTTTAATGCCCGGATGCAGCAAGCAGAAATAGCCTTTACGACATTTACCGGGTCTGTGGAACAAGCCAAGAAACTTGTGGCAGACTTAAAGGCCTTTGCTGATTATACGCCGTTTGAGTTTCCGCAGCTTCAAACGGCGGCACAAAGGATGATGGCCCTGGGGTTTAGCACTCAAGATGTTCTTCCTATGATGAAGGCTATTGGGGATGCTGCCGCCAGCACAGGTGACATGAGTGCAGAAAAAATCAACCAGATAGTGCTTGCTCTTGGGCAGATGAAGATGGCGGCACGGGTTAATGCCCAAGATATGCTTCAGCTTACCAATGCTGGCGTGCCTGCTTGGGATATACTGGCGAAGGCAATGGGGAAATCCACCGCAGAGGTTAGAAAATTATCTGAACAAGGGCTTATTCCGGCTAACTTTGCTATTCAGGCTCTAGTTCGAGGAATGGAAGAACGTTTCCCGAACATGATGGATAAGCAGAGCCAAAGTTTTTCCGGGCTGTTGAGTACGATTCGAGATAAGCTATCATCTACGTTTGGGCAGGTTATGAAACCTACTTTTGAGTGGTTAACCAACGAAGCTTTACCCAGGGTGGTTCAGCTACTCAACCAGTTTTCCAGCATTGCCAGCCAGAAAGGGATTGCTGAAGCTTTCAAAATCATTATCCCTCCTGCTGTAGTTGAGGGCATAGTCACTGTCGGCAATGCTGTTAAAGACGTATTCTCCTTCATCCGCCAGCACGGGGAAGTAGTCAAAGCCGTTATTGTGGGTGTGGCCGCCGGTTTTGCAACGTGGAAGACGATAGTAACAGTTAAGGCGTGGGTTGATGGACTGAAGAAAGCTATAGACCTGTGGAAGGCTAGCACCATCGCCCAGACTATAGCAACACAGGGATTGAGTGCTGCTTTAACAGTAGCACAGGTAAAAATGGCACTGCTCACAGGCGGTTTAGCCCTAGTGGCTATGGGCGCATATGAACTGTATAAGCACTGGAATGTAATCTGGCCAGGAATTAAAGATATGGCTGCTAAAGTGGCCCAAGCTGTTGTCGGGATTTTTAGTGCGATGGTTACCAAGATAGCCATTGTTTGGAACGAGTTAAAGAATAAGCTGTGGAATCTGCTGGCAGGTATCCTCAATGCCTTATCTCCTGTTGTTGACATTATCGGTAAGATTGCTCCCGGTTTTGAGGCAGGCTTCGAGAACCTGCGGTCGGCGGTAGCGAATAAAATTGAAGACGTGCAGGTTAACTTGCAAGAGTTAAATGAGCGGTTCGACATTTCTGTGAATGGAATTAAAAGTGCTGTTGGCGATGTTAAGGATCGTTTTGGTCTTTTGGTTTCGCAGTTAAGGGCTACGAAAACCGAAGCTGAAGCTGTGCAGGATACCGGGTTGGATGTAGACCTTACTAAATGGAAGCTGACCGGAGCAGAAGCTGCGAGCGCTTTAGAGGAAGTGGGCGACAAGGCCAAAAAAGCAGCCGAAGATACCCGCGCAGCGTGGGAACGCACGGCCGACATCCTGAGCGCCCGCCTGCAAATCATCCAAGCCCAGCAGGAAATAGCCGCTATCGCCGCCGAGCGGCACGGCAACCAGGCCCAGGCCCTGGCGGACAAAATAACCTGGCTCAACCGCCAGTTAGAGGTTCAGAGACAAATTGTGTCTGCAGTGACCCAGGGATATGAGGAGAGCGTGCGGGCTAAGGGTGCTAACGCCGAGGAGACCCTTAAACTGGCCCTCCGGCTTGAGCAGGAGAAGAAGGCCCAGGCCGACATCGAAAAACAGATATACGACACCACGCAAGCCATCAAAGACCAGGCCAAGGAGTTGCGCGACCTGGCTGAGCAAGTATCTGAGCTAGAAAAAGAATACGAAGCAGTAGAAAAGAAAATGCGGGATGACCTGGTTACTGCCGCTGAGGAATACCAAAAGAAGGTAGCAGAAGTTAATGCGAGGCTGGCAGAAGACGAACGGCGGCTGACTGAGCAGTACGAGGAAGAAGTTGCTCGCCGGGCAAGGGCTTTGAGCGACTTCGTCGGACTGTTTGACAAAGTTACCACCAAGGAGGTCTCCGGCAAAGAACTCCTGGAAAACCTGCGCGGTCAGGTAAAAACTTTTGAGGAGTGGAGCGCCAACATCCAGACATTGGCCGCCCGTGGTGTTGACCAAGGGCTTATTGCCGAACTTCGGGAGATGGGGCCGAAGGCCGCACCTGAGATTGCAGCTCTCAATACTCTTACCGATGCTGAATTGGCCGAATATGTCGTCCTTTGGCGGCAGAAAAACCAGGACGCCAGGGTCGAGGCAGTCAATCAGCTTGCCCAGCAGCGGATTGAGATACAGCAGAAGCTAATCGAAATCCGCATAGCCGCCCAGGAGCAGCTTGAACAATACCGGATGGAGTGGGAGAAGAAAAACGCTGAGATAAGGAAAAATGCCGAAGAAGAAATGAAGCGGATAGAACAGAAGTTCAAAGACATTGCCGAAGCAGGAACCAAGTACGGCATACAGCTCATATCGAATTTTGCCGCCGGGATGGAAAGCCGTTTCGACGAATTGAGGCGCAGAGTAGAAGAGGCACTAGAAATAGTGAGCGCATTAGATCCGGCTGTACGTCATTCGCCTTCGCTTATTGATAGGGTACAGGCCGGAGTTAAGGTGATCTTTGACACATACAAAAACCTTCGTGATGGTTTATTAAAAATTAATTTGTCTGACAGGATGGCTGCATTATCTCCCGCCGCCCTAGCTCCGGCGATAGCGAACAGCTATAGCACCAGCAACGCTTACTACGGCGGCAGTACCATTACAGTCAATATTAACGGCACCAATGCAAGGGACATATGGAGGGAATTAGAACCTATTATCCATAGAGAAATACACAAAGTTGGGAATAGGTAATACTCTCCTATTTATATTATTGTTATAATAAACCAAGGGAGGGATTAAAAATGAATGACGGTAATATAACTGACCTTTTGGCCTCAATGAGTTTTACGATTGATTCGCTTATAGAAATGCTAATCCAGAATGGAACAATCGACAAAGATGAATTCAAAAACCTGGTATATCAAAAAATCGACCAAGGCGAAGATGAAGAGGCTAAAGTAAGAATAAAAGAACGGCTGGATAAATTGCTGGAGCATAAGCTTTACTAAGGCGATACCGTAAGCGGGATTTACTCCCGCTTTTTTATTGAGGTGAAATAAATGGCACGACATCTTTATATTGCGGGAGCAGATCGCTGGAACGACCTAATCAAGGACAGCCTTCAAATTGAGGCTGTCCTTACTTATCAGATAGATTCTGCCCAGTTCAGGGTACGGGGAGCGCAGCCATCGGAAGGCGATGAAGTGATAATCGAAGATGACGCCTTGGGTCGTCTCTTTGCTGGGATAATCGTCAAGGTGGAGCTTGCCGATACCAGCCCTGACCGCACGGAAAAGGTTTGGCAGGTAGACTGCGACGATTACACGGCTATGCTAGACCGCCGCTTGGTAGTGGAAACCTACCAGAACACGGCCGCCGATGCTATCTTTCGGGATATAGTGGGTAAATATTGCCCAGGTTTTTCCACAAATGGCGTAAGAAGCGGCGCTCCCGTGGTAGAAGAGCTGGTTTTTGACTATAAGCCGCCGAGCGAGTGCTTTAAGGAGCTTTGCGATTACACGGGATGGCAGTGGCAGGTAACGTACTATAAAGACCTGCAATTCTTCAACCCGCAGGAACTTGCTCAACCTGCCCCTATGACCCTAGAACCCGGCGGCTATTTCCGCAACCTCAAGCACACTATCGACCAGCAGGGCCTCCGCAACCGTGTCTATATCAGAGGCGGCACAATGCTTTCCGACCCTTGGACGTATGAGGTGAAAGCGGATGGCTCCGCCCGTGCATGGATACTGCCGCACAAGCCGCATAACATTAGCCTTACCGTAGGCGGCGTAGCCAAAACGGTTGGAATTGAGAACGTCCATGAGGAAAGTGACTACGACTTCCTAATGAACTTCCAGGAAAAGTATGTCCGTTGCTCCAGCCAGACGTCGACTCCTGCGCAGGGCATTACACTAAGCTTTACTTACCAATACGATATTGACGTGATAACGATGGTCGAGGATGTAGCCAGCCAGCAGACCATAGCCGCTGTGCAAGGCGGGGATGGAGTGTATGAGCACGTAATTATAGACGACAGCTTAACCACTATAGAAGCGGCGGAGGCAGCAGGACTAGCTGACCTCCGGGAACACGCCAACCCACAAGTGAAAGGTAGCTTTGAAACGGAGGTCTCCGGATGGTCGCCCGGCCAGCTTGTCACCATCAACCTTCCCGACCGCGGCATCGAGGGCACCTTCCTAGTACAGAAGGTGACGATAACTCCATGTACGCCGGATATGTGGACATACCGTGTGGAATACGGTGGTAGGCTCTTTGGCATAGCTGATTGGCTGCAGGCGCTATGGAAAGCACAGCAAAAGAAAAGACTAAATGAAACTGCTTTGCTGCACAAGTTCCACTATGGCGCTGATACAGCGGAAGTAACAGACGAAATAGAAGGCGTTACAAAGGAGCCACCCTGGTATGTGGAAGATGGCAAAGCCGTCTCATTTGAATACCATGACAACAGGCAAATAGACACAGCAGATGCGACTTCGGATTTCGACGGTACGCACGATAATACAGTGGCTACAGATGGCTCCGTTGTGTTAGACGGAGGGTACGATAACTATACCAAACTATTGCTCCATATGGACACTTCATTCGAAGATGTCGCAACAGGGAAAACGGTAACCGCCAATGGAAGCGCACAAATAAGCACAACCAAGAGCAAATTTGGGGGAGCCAGTGGGTATTTTCCGGGAAATGCTAGTAGCTACCTTTCGGTTGAGAATTCTTCTGATTGGAATTTCGGCACCGAATTGTTCACTATTGATTTTTGGATATATTTCACAAGCATACGGAGCGGGGAAAACGGATTTTTAGGACGCTACGACGGAACCTCCGGTTCGTATACGTTCGAGTATGTGGTATCTGGCGGCTCATATTTGCGCGGGTACTATAATTCAACCATAATGTTATTCAATATACCTTGCTCGGCATTATCAACAAATACATGGTACCACATCGCTTTCGTACGCGATACAACCACGACGATAAAAGGTTTTATAAACGGCGTATTGCAGGGGACGGCCACGTTATACACCACAAATATAGAAGGGAAAAATATTCCCCTTGTAATAGGGAACTATGCAGCCGGTAGTGCTGGCGGGTATATAACTGGATATATGGACGAATTGCGTATATCGAAAGGTATAGCCAGATGGACATCTAATTTTACGCCGCCAACCTCTGCATATGCTCCAGAGTATGAGCCTTCAGGGACATATACCCATCACGAAATAGACCTTTCGCCAGCGGTTGTGGAAAATTCATCGATAACCTATGAAGTAACCACGCCAAGCAATACTGAAGTAACGATTGAAGTACGGGTATATAACGGTACGAACTGGGGCGACTGGGAGGAGAAAAATAGCGGTGATGCCGTATTGCCGCCAGGAACAAACACAAACAATTATAAACTGCAGTGGAGGGCGCAATTATCGACATCGGATACTAGCAAGACACCAAGCCTTGATTCGGTAACGGTCGAGATAACGCCAGAGCAATATACAGAATTCGAGACGGTAGGGAGTTTATTGAGCCTAGTTTCGTGTGGGGGGATGACGGCAAAAATACGCACTAGCGAAGACGGCACGTCTTGGTCAGAACAAATCGAAATAGAATTGCCGGAATGTGGCTACGAAGTTCCATATCCAGGATATGTCAGACTGGCGTCTAACCAAGGCAAAGTCAAGGCGTACAACTGGAAAAAACCATTTGTCGAAACCGACACTATATGCGGGTTTGTAATGTGCTAGAGAAGGAAGGGGATTAACCCGTGGAAAACCTCTTTATTTCCGGTGATTGGCTATTCTATTCTGACAATAAACTCGTGAAGCGAGAAAAAAACCTCATCGTGCAGGGCGGCCTAAATTTTTTGGCCGCTCTTTTCATCCGGGACGGTGGGCAAACCAACGACCTGCCGTTCCACCTGGCGATGGGTACGGGGACAACAGCGCCTGCGTCAACAGATACGAAGTTAGAAGCAGAAGAAATTAGGAAAGAAGTCAGCGCCAAACTCCGGCAAGCAAACATGGTGCGGTTGCGGACATATTTCTTAGCGAACGAAGCTAACCAGACATGGTACGAATTCGGCATATTCTTAGGCGGTACCGACGAAGCGGAGACGGGAACGCTGTTTAACAGGATAGTCCCGACTGGCGGGATAACGAAGACGTCAAACCAAGTCCTCACAGTTGAAGTCCGCATAACTTTCTCGGTAGGTTAAGAGGAGGGATAAAATGACTATATACGCATTCCGCAATGGGGTAACGGTGTTAGATGAGGCCACAATGAACTCCCTATTGGCGCTGCAAGATTTTGTATTAATCTACGAAGGCGAGTCGTTCGATTCAAAAACAGGTAGCGGAATATCTGAATTCGATTGCGCTTCGTATGACCACGCCATCAGGTTTACAGCGACAGGTGTAACAGAACTAGCACGAGTAGAGTTCGAGCTTATCGCGCATGGCGACGGCGCAGACTTGGTCGTAGAAGTACGAGATGGGTTTGACCCTTCCGGAAGCACAGAAGGGACGTTATTAGCGCAGATGACGTTGCCGAAGGAATTCATCCCAACGAGCCGGAGCTACTGGAGCATACCGATTGCGCTGGAAGGGCTAACCAGCGGGAACCAATACTGGCTCATTGTGCGCGGAGCTGGGGATGCGACGAACCACTTCCACTTGCATGGCGAGACTAGCCAAGACGCGAATTATCCATGTTATTACAGAACCTCCGGCGGCTCAGGCGCTTGGACAGCAGAAAATGCAATACATTTCCATGCATATAGCGGCGAGAGCGGAGACCTACTACACGGGATATATGGGGCGAATGGAATAACATGGGTTGAATATGACGGAGAGGACATCAGCACTGTATATCGTTACCTCCCAGCGGCAGACGGGAGCGAGGGGATTCGCGATATTATGACATACACATGGAGCGGAGAATACTTGAAGAAGGGGGTCGTCTCATGAGTTTTGGGATGATGGAAGCTTTGCTGTCATTTTTGAGGCGGCAGGTAGGGCTTAGGACGGATGTTGCAGATGCGTCTGGAAGTATACATTCGAAACTTGCGATGATGAACACTCCCACTTGGCCTATGTTGCCATATATATTTGGAGTCGATGACTACAATCCGTCGTCAAATGCGAATATTGAAGGCATTTGTAGATGGAGGGATGTCACTATTCCAAACGGTGTGACAATTACCGTATTATCGTGGGCCCTCATAATTGCCCGAAACATCACGATTAACGGCCTCTTAACCGCAAGCGGCAAAGGGTGTGCCGGTGGGCTAGGAAAGGCAAAAGGAGCTAATAATGGTGAAAATACTAGTATGTATGGCGTAGGGACTGGTGGCGGTGGTGGAGGATGTGGATGGTATAGTGATAACATGGGATGGGGAGGAGGCTCAGGTGGGAATTCAGCACAGCAATCTGGCGGGAGCGGCGGTGTCGCGTATTCTGGGCAAAAAGGCGGTAATGGTGCCACAGGAAATACGGCGCTGACACGACTGTATTCGGATATTTGTCGCGAAATAAAAGAATCCAAAATTGGTGGAGCCGGCGGGGGAAGCGGCGGTGCTTATTACTCTTCGGCAATTGGAGACCAAATAGGCGGAGCCGGCGGCGCGGGCGGTGGTGTCATTATGATATGTTGCGAAACGCTTTCCGGGACAGGCGCTATCCGCGCTGACGGGCTAGATGGCTCAGCGCCTAGCTATAGCCAGTGCGGAGCTGGTGGCGGTGGTGGAGGAGGATTTATATTTATACGTGCCAAACAAAAAACAATATCTACTATTTCAGCCAATGGCGGTGCCGGTGGTACTTCTTCTGGAGGCGGTAACGGAGGCAATGGAGGCAATGGTTATATCTGGGGGGTGATTGGGTAATGGCGTATCTAGTAAGAGAGGGACTAATTGTGTATTGTGTTGAGCCGGAGGGAACGTGGATATATGAATCTCTGCCAGCAGTGGTAATGTCTGATAAGTGGTCTATTGTAGCTAATGGCGAGGACGCGGCGACTCTAACAATAGAATGTCCGGTAGGCACAGAGGAAATAGAAATCATAGTCAATGGAGAAGTCCAGAAAGTTGATGTTGACTCGGAAACTGGGCTGGCTAACTTTCAAATCACAACAACCAGTCCAGGCGAAATACTCGTAAGGGTTGGAGAAAAAACAGTCACTAAGCATAATGAAGTGATTATATATGCTTACGCCCCGAATTGAGGTGTAGAGAATGAAAATATTATTCGAGCAAGACGCCGACTACGATGTATACAAACGCGACTACTACCCGCTACTGCTCCGGCATTGGCCGGGGTAATATTTTGAAAGGGGGGATACCCATGCCGGGTGCTGAAATCGCGCAGTACGGGATAGCCACTTTCGCTTTAGCCGGGCTGCTCTATGTAGTGGGACAGTTCCTGAAACAAAGGAACGACCAAAATCTGGCCGAGGTCGTACAAAACAATACCCGGGCCCTGGAGCAACTTACAACCCTAATTCAGGTAACGCTGGCCCGGCAGGAGGCCAAAATAGATGAACTACTTGAGCGTGCGAGGCGGTGATGGGTATGGGCAGGTTCAGCAAAAAGATAGTAGGTCTTGTCGTAGGTTTGAACGTCATTTTTACAGCGGCGGTTTTTTATGCCTTTTTGAAGGTAGGGAGCGAACCGGCGACGTTGATTGCCGCCTGGTTTGCCTGGACTACCGGGGAACTTTGGCTGTTGGCCGGAATTAGAAAAGCCAAGCTGAAGCATGAGAAGGGTGAGGACGGTGGGATATAGCTACATTATCGACCACATCCCTGTTAGCGCGAACCGGAGGCCGAGGAAGAAAATAACACCAGAATACCTGACCATACACAGCACAGGCAACGTAAACAGCACGGCCAGAAATGAGAGGGCTTGGCTGGTGAGCCCGTCCAACACTAGGACGGCCTCCTGGCACATTTGCGTTGATGAGAAAGAGGCAATCGAAGCCATTCCTTTGGATGAAATGGCCTACCATGCAGGGACGGCAGCGGGGAATGCAAAAAGCATTAGCATAGAGATTTGCGAGAGCGGCAACCGCCAGAAGACGGTCGAGAACGCAGCAGAATTAACTGCGGTAATACTCAAGGCTAAGGGTTGGGGGATTGAACGTCTAAGACGGCATTATGACTGGTCTGGCAAGGTTTGTCCTCGTATCTTTGCTGAATCAGGTTGGGCAGGCTGGAATGACTTTGTGGCGCAGGTAAAAGCGGAGCTTATATCTCAGGAGGTGCTTTCCATGTTTAAGGACGTACCGGCAAATCACTGGGCTGTTGGCAGTATTGAGAGGCTTGCAAAGCTGGGCATTATTAAAGGGGATGATCAGGGCAATTTCCGGCCTGATGTGCCTATAACTAGGGCTGAGGTTGTTGCTTTGTTAGACCGGGTATTAAATTTGTTAGGGAGGTAGTATAGATGTTTAAACAAAAACTCACGTCCCGGAAGTTCTGGGTGGCCGTTGCGAGCGCGGCTTTTATTATTTTGTCAGAAGGATTGGGCTTAAACGTGGACAGCGACTTGTACTGGAAAATCGTCGCCTTGGCTTTAGGTTACATCTTCGGTGAGGCCGCCGTGGACGTGGCCCGGTCGAAAGAAGAAAAGCAAGCCGATTAATTTGGCTTGCTTCTTTCTGTTTTTCTCGGTGCCCGTTTTTGGAGGATGTGCTGAACAGGCGAGGCTTTTGCATGTGATTCTTTTATATCTGTCTGGGTCAAATGGATATATCTCTTAGTCATTGTCAAGTCAGCGTGTCCTAAGATACGTTGTACGGTGAAAGCATCCGCACCGTTTCGCAGAAGTTCAATAGCTGTGGTATGGCGCAGTGAATATGGAGTTGCTTCAACCCCTGCCTTATCCCGGTATTGTTTGAAGCGTTTGCACCAATGCCATTTATCTAGCTGCCGCCCATTTTCGCTGGCGAATAAAGGTACATCTTTCCCCCACCAGCTAGGGCGTATTCGCTGAAACTGCAATATAGCTTGAGCAGTCAACGGGGAAATAGGCAACGTTCGCCCTGTTCTTGTTTTTGCTACTCCAGGCCGGATGTATATCTCCCGTGCCTCCAAGTTTACGTCTCCGGGCACTATCTGGCACAGCTCACCGGGCCGGATGCCGGTATCTATTTGCAGGAGCAACATGCAGTAGTCCCGCAGACCTGTATAAGTCCTCCTATTAGGTTGCTTAAGCAACTTTTGCATATCTTCCAGGGATATATGCCTTATCCGGCTTTCATCTTTAGTCCTCTTAATGCCAGCGGCAGGGTTGTTGGGCAAATGCCCCTCTTTGACACACCATCCGAAGAAAGCGCGAAGATATGCCAGCCGCAGGTTTTTCGTTGCCGGAGCTTTTGACTCCGAAAGATACTTCAATAAACACTTTCGTAAGTCTTCCCATGCATTAGGAAAACGAGAAAAGAACTGACTAACATGGTAAGTATAGTCGTCAAGCGTCCTATTGGCTATACCCTGGGCACTTTTCCACAGGAGAAATTCCTGCAACAAATCTTGCCAATCAGGCATATCAGACATAAAATTAACCTCCTCAGAACCAACGGATTCTGGGAGGCTATCCTAAACCGCAAAGCGTTGATTTTCAAGGTTGGCAGGGGCGGCAGGAATCGAACCCGCAACCAACGGATTTGGAGTCCGCTACTCTACCAATTGAGCTACACCCCTGCTTGCTGAGCAAAATTATTATATGACAACATAGAGCAGCTGTCAATTGATTTTATGGCCAGCATACTGGAATTAATTACCATGAATAGTGGGCATTATATGGGCAAATGCTACATTTGAACAAATATTTACCACTAAGGGGGATGTTTAATGATCGACAATCAGATCCAGCAGGTACAGCAAAAGATAAACTCGGTGCAGCAAATGGTGGCCCAGGTGCGTCAGTCTGAACAATACAACCAGCAGAGATTGCAGCAGATTGCTCAGGACGAGGCTTACGCCGTGCAGCAGCTGCAGCGGGTCCAACAGGTTTGTCAGGAAGTCGTAGCCAATCTGCAGAACATAGGCATTGTTCAACCTGCCGGCGGGGTCTTCCAGACCCAGGGTTATGCAATACCGAACATAACCCAGTATGGAACAACACCGTCAGGCATCCTGGGTACCGGCGCGGTTTACTCACCGGCCACCCAGGTTTATCAGGGAAGCCAGCTTTTCAACCCCGAAACCATGAGCGCAGAAACATACCAGGGGACCTTGCAAACCTTTGGAAACGTGCCGGGCTTTCAAACATCAGGGCTTGCTGGCGGCACGACAATTGCAGCCGGGCCTGCTTACCCAGGCGCGCAGGCCGGGACGGCTGGCCAGTCTGTGTTGCCGACTTCTTCGAGCCTGTCTGGAAACGTTGGCGGTGGGATGTCGCCAAACCTGCATGAAATCGGGCAGCAGGCAGGCATATCGACAGGGATTGCCGGCACCAGCCAGTAATATTGAAATCGTCGATAAAAAGCAATACAGGCAATTGCAGGCAGTTTTGCGGTTAATCGCTAAGCTGCCTTTTTTCATTGCAAACCGTTGCCAGCATTTACTTAAAGGCATTAGGCATATTGTGTCGAACTAAAATTAAAATGCTATGCAGGAGAAAGAGGGGATAATATGTTGATCCGGATCATTTATGAAGACGAGAAAATAGCGGAAATACGCGCCAGGTTAAAGGAATTCAACCTGAAGCAACTGTCCATCCTGGAGGATATAATCCGACGGGAAAAGAACAGCCGTCAGAAAGAGACATTTGAGGAATGGCTTGATGTTTTAAGCCAGTATGTGGAAGTATCTCAAGGGAAAAGGTAGTCAGGCAAACATAACGCCTAGCGGTCGGTTGACGCGACTTTTAGACTCAAAGCCTGTTTGATATTTTCTTCATTATGCCGTATAATGGTAGAAAAAATCAGAGGTGATGAGTATGGTTAAGCTTACCTTTCATGGTCATGCCTGTTTCAGCTTAACCGATGGAAAGCACGATGTCTTAATCGATCCCTTTATTTCCGGCAATCCGCTGGCCAAAATAAAGGCTCAGGACCTCAAACCCACCCATATCCTGGTTACTCACGGCCATGGAGATCACCTGGGCGACGCTATTGATATCGCAAAGAGGACAGGCGCTGTCATCGTTGCGCCCAATGAGCTGGCCGTATATTGTAAAAGCAAGGGTGCCAATGTACATACCATGCATATCGGCGGTTCGTGGCAGTTTGATTTCGGCCGGGTGAAACTGACTCCGGCTTGGCACGGGTCGGCGGTCATCGAGGGGGATAACATAATTTATACCGGAACCCCCTGTGGATTTGTCATTGAAATGCAGGGCAAGCACATTTACCATGCAGGAGATACCGGACTTTTTTCGGATATGAAGCTTATCGGCGAGATGTATAGCCTGGACTGCGCGCTGCTGCCCATCGGTGACAATTATGTGATGGGACCTGAAGACGCCGCCAGGGCCGCCGGGATGCTGCAGGCCAGGATAAACATACCGATGCACTATAATACCTTCCCCCTGGTCAAGCAGGACCCGAACAGGTTTGTCCAGCAACTTAAGGCTAAATACCCTTCATTAGAAGCCAGAATCCTGGATATTGAAGACAGCGTCACTTTGTAAAAGGTAGCCATTGCGCTATCTTTTTTATTACCGTTATTTTTTGTTCAAAATTGTTTTTCAAAACTCAAACTAGATGGGAGGGTGAAAGACAATAGACCTTCTGTACGCAGTAGCGTTCCATCAGGTCTTCCGGCTTAGCCTCAACAGGTATTTTCTTGATATTTACAGTCATTTTGGTTCCTGGGAAGCTGCCTGGAAGGGCCAAAAGAAGCCGTGTGGCCTGGGGCTGCCGGAAAAGCTGTGGGATGAATTCTTGATTAAAAGAAGCGGGATCGATCCGTTTAAACTGGGAGAATACATGGAACAAAAGGGGATTAAAGCGATAACGAGACGGGACCCCGCTTTCCCCGCCTCACTGTTGCAAATTTCCAATATTCCCTGTATTCTATATTATTGCGGCGACCTTTCGCTGGCAGGGAACATGGCGGTAGCGGTAATCGGATCCCGCCGGGCAACAGCCTACGGAATTAAGCAGGCCCGTAAGATATCAGGGGAGCTGGCTTCGGCGGGATTGGTGATCATCAGCGGCCTGGCCCGTGGCATTGATGGCGCTGCACATGAGGGGGCACTGGCCGCCGGAGGGAAGACCATCGCCGTCCTGGGTTCCGGGTTGGACGTGCCTTATCCGCGCGAAAACCTCATGCTGTTCCAGGAGATAAAGGAGAAAGGGCTGCTGCTCAGCGAATTTCCGCCGGGGACCCGCCCGTTGAAACAAAATTTTCCGATCAGGAACAGGATAATCAGCGGGCTTAGTCAAGGCGTGTTCATAGTTGAAGCAGCCGCCCGGAGCGGTTCCCTGATTACCTGCGACTGCGCCCTGGATCAAGGTAAAGGAGTGTTCGCGCTTCCCGGCCCGGTGACAAGCCCCAACAGCATCGGAGCGCTACTGCTGATTCAAAGTGGCGCCAAGCTGGTTATCCATTCCGGAGATATTCTGGAAGAGCTGGGTTGGGCAGAGAATGCCAGCCTGTTCGAATACAGGCGGAAGGAACCGCAGGAGCGTTTGAGTGACGATGAAAGATGGGTTTTAGACAGGATTTTTTGGGAACCGACGCACGTTGATCAGCTCCTTGGCTATAATAATAAGGGGCTGGATCTGCATAAATTGTTGTTGAACCTTGAAGTAAAGGGCTTGATTAAACAGCTTCCGGGGAATTATTATTTAAGGGTATGAATGTTCGATCTTCGTTCAGAGGTGAGCTTTTGTTGTCAAAAGTAATGGTCATTGTGGAGTCGCCGGCCAAGGCCAAAACCATTGGCAAGTTCTTAGGTAAAAAATACACAGTTAAGGCTTCGCTCGGACATGTCCGCGATCTGCCCAAGAGCCAATTCGGCGTGGATGTGAAAAACGGTTTTGAAGCCAAGTACATCACCATCCGGGGCAAAGGGGAAATCCTCAAGGAATTGAGGAATATGGCGCAAAAGAGCGAAAAGGTCCTGCTGGCCACGGACCCTGACCGGGAGGGGGAAGCCATTGCCTGGCACCTCCAGGAGCTGTTGAAAATACCTCCGGATGAAAAATGCCGGATAGAATTCAATGAAATTACGAAAAAAACCATCACCGAGGCCGTCAAAAAACCCCGCACGATTGACAGGAAGCTGGTCGACGCCCAACAGGCAAGAAGAGTGCTGGACAGATTGGTAGGATACAAGCTCAGTCCCCTGTTGTGGCGCAAGATTAAAAAAGGATTGAGTGCCGGCCGGGTTCAATCCGTAGCGGTCCGTCTTATTTGCGACCGGGAGGAAGAGATAAAAAGGTTTGTCCCCGAGGAATACTGGACGCTGACGGCGAAACTGCAAAAGGAAAAGGAAACGTTTGAGGCCAAACTGGTAAAAATAGACGATGACAAGGCTGAGTTGAAAAACGAAGAACAGGTCAAAGCGATCATTGATGAGATAGGCAAAAACAGTTTTTGGGTTGAGTCAATCAAAAAACGACAGCAAAAACGCAATCCGCCGCCCCCCTTTATTACCAGCACCTTGCAGCAGGAAGCCTATCGGAAACTGAATTTTGCGGCCAAGAAAACAATGCTTATCGCCCAACAGCTCTATGAGGGGTTGGATTTAAGCAAAGAGGAAGGAACGGTAGGATTGATCACTTACATCCGGACCGATTCCAGCAGGGTGAGCGAAGAGGCGCAGAAAGAGGCCGCGGATTTTCTGGAAAAGGCTTTCGGCAAAGAATACCTGGCGGATAAGCCTCGCACGCACGCTGGCAAGGGGAAAATCCAGGGCGCCCATGAATGCATCCGCCCCACCAAGATCGACCGGACTCCCGAATCCATCAAGAAGTACCTGACCGGTGAACAGCAGAAACTGTATCAGTTGATCTGGGACAGGTTTATGGCTTCTCAGGCCGCTCCAGCCGTGGTGGATGTTACGACGGTGGACCTCCGGGTGAAGCAATACCTTTTCCGGGCCACCGGCTCTGTAGTCGTATTTCCGGGTTTTACCCGGATATATACCGAGAGCAGGGATGAGCAGATGAAAGAAGATGAGGGCGTTTTGCCGCCGCTGGAGGAAAAAGAGGCGGTTAGGCTTGCCAGGCTGGTCCCCAGGCAGCATTTTACCCAGCCGCCACCCCGCTATTCGGAAGCCACGCTAATCAAGACCTTGGAAGAAAACGGTATCGGACGCCCGAGCACATATGCGCCGATCCTGGAAACCATTGTTTCGCGCGGGTATGTTGTTAAAAAGCAAAAACAGTTTATACCGACTGAACTTGGTTGCCTGGTTGTAGATCTGCTGAAGAAGTATTTCCCTGAAATAATCAATGTCGAGTTTACAGCCAACATGGAAAGCCAGCTGGACAGCGTGGAGACAGGAGAAGCAAACTGGCGCGACATACTCCGCGAATTTTACGGGCCGTTTACGAAAGAACTGGAAATCGCCGACCGGGAGATCGGGCACCTGGAAGTGGAGGACGAGGTTAGCGATGAGGTCTGCGCCCTGTGCGGACGCCGGATGGTTATTAAAACAGGGCGATTCGGGAAATTCCTGGCTTGCCCGGGGTTCCCGGAGTGCCGCAATACAAGACCAATACTGGAGGAAACGGGGGTGGCCTGCCCCAAATGCGGAACCGGCAGGATTGTCGTCAGGGTATCGCGTAAAGGGAAGAAGTTTTTCGGATGCAGCAGATACCCTGATTGCGATTTTGTGTCTTGGGACGAGCCGGTTCAGGGGAAATGCCCGCAGTGTGGACGGCACCTGGTGTTAACAAGGGCCAGAAACGGGAATACGGTGAGCTGCTCCGATAAAAAATGCGGATATCGGGAGAAAGTAGAGCGAGAAAAGGCGAAAATGAATTAGCATGTTGTCGGCAGGAGGTTGTCGCTTGCAGCAGGTGATTGTTATCGGAGCCGGGTTGGCTGGCAGCGAGGCTGCCTGGCAGATCGCCAAAAGAGGAATAAGGGTAAGGCTGTTCGAGATGCGGCCGTTGAAAATGACCCCCGCTCATCAGACACCGCTCTTTGCCGAGCTGGTTTGCAGCAACTCCCTGCGCGCCGATTCGCTGGAGAACGCCGCCGGTTTGTTGAAGGAAGAAATGAGGCGACTTGATTCCCTGATCATCAGGTGCGCGGATCGTTTCCGCGTGCCTGCCGGCGCCGCCCTTGCGGTTGACCGGATGGCCTTTGCCCGGGAGGTAACGAGGACATTGACCGAACACGGATTGGTGGAGGTTATCCGGCAGGAAGTCCAAACCTTGGATATTGATGAAGGGATTGTCGTTTTGGCCAGCGGGCCGCTTACCAGCGAAGCGCTGGCCGCTGAGCTGCGAAAACTGACCGGGGAGGGTTTTCTGTACTTTTTTGATGCAGCAGCCCCACTGGTCGAAGGCGAAACAATCAACCGCGAAAAAACGTTTTGGGCTTCGCGCTACGGCAAAGGAGAAGATGATTACCTAAACTGTCCCTTGACGCGCGACGAATATGAACGGTTCTATGCGGCGCTGATCGCTGCGGAGGTTCACGAGCCGCATGAATTTGAGAAAGCGATATATTTCGAGGGCTGCATGCCCGTCGAGGTGATGGCCAAACGCGGTCCGCAGACTTTGCTGTTTGGCCCGCTTAAACCGGTCGGACTTGTTAACCCGGCCGATAACAAAAGGCCGTACGCGGTAGTCCAACTGCGACGCGACAATGCCGCCGGGACCCTTTTCAACATGGTCGGGTTTCAGACCAACCTGAAATGGAACGAGCAAAAAAGGGTGTTTCGAATGATCCCGGGTCTGGAGAATGCAGAGTTTGCGCGGTTCGGCCTGATGCACCGCAACACCTTTATTAATTCGCCGCGATTGCTTGAGCCCACCCTTCAGCTTAAAAACAGGCCGAACCTGCTGGCGGCCGGACAGCTGACCGGAGTAGAAGGCTATGTGGAATCTGCCGCTGCCGGGTTAGTGGCAGGGATTAACGCCAGCCGCCTTTATCATGGGAAAAATGCGCTGGTGCCGCCGCGGGAGACAGCGATTGGTTCGCTGCTGCATTATATTACCCACGCGAATCCGCAGGATTTTCAGCCGATGAACATCACTTTTGGCCTGTTGCCACCCTGGAACGATAAAGATAGAATAAAAGACAGAAGGCAAAGGAACTTGCTTATTGCCGGTCGCGCCCTGGCGGCGCTGGAGAAATGGAAAGCGGAGGAAGGAATTGAGTGAGATGTTGCTGACAACCCTGGTGGACAGTTTTTTTATTTATTTGGAAAGTGAAAAAAATATGGCCCAACACACCATAAAGTCTTATAATAGCGATTGGATGGATTTTTTCGCCTTCCTGGAGCAAGAAATGGGCTATAGCCTGGAGCGGCTGGAACTGGAGAACATAGACCACGGCATCATCAGGAAGTACCTGGCGCATTTGAACGGGCAAGGGCTGTCCAAACCGACGCTCGCGCGCCGCCTGGCTGCCCTGAGGAGCTTTTACCGTTATCTGCTCCGGAAAGAGATCCTGTCGCAAAACCCGCTAAAAGATGTATCTACGCCCAAAATACCCAAAAAGCTCCCCAGGTATCTGGAGCAGGAGGAGATCTGTAAAATCCTGGAGCATCCCGCGCTGGCAGAGAGGGCCGGGCTGCGCGACAGGGCGGTGCTGGAACTCCTTTATGCCGCGGGGTTGCGTGTCAGCGAGCTTGCCGGTCTCGACCTCGAGAATATCGACCTGTCCTACGGGTATGTGCGTGTTTTCGGCAAAGGCGGGAGAGAAAGGCTGGTGCCTTTGGGGAGGAAGGCGGCCGCAGCCCTGGCTGCTTATTTGGAAAAAGTGCGCCCTCTCTGGAATACCAAAAAAAGCAAAGCCCTGTTTATCAACAGGCAGGGCGGGCGCTTGAGCGACCGGTCGATACGAAGCATTGTTAAGAAATACTGCCTCCTGGCGTCGGTCAGGGAGTGCATTTCGCCCCACGGCTTACGTCACAGCTTTGCTTCGCATCTGCTAGACAATGGCGCGGATTTAAGGGTTGTGCAGGAGTTGCTGGGGCATAAAAAGATATCCTCCACCCAGGTGTACACCCACGTTTCCCGGAGCAAGCTGCGCAGGGTATATCACCTGGCCCACCCAAGAGCGTAGCTGTATTGAAGGAGGAAACGCCATGCTGAGAGGCACGACCATCATTGCGGTTAAAAAGGGGACCGAAGTGGCAATAGCTGGAGACGGCCAGGTCACCATGGGGAATAATATTGTCATGAAGCACAAGGCCCGGAAGGTAAGAAAACTGTATCAGGACAAAATACTGGCGGGTTTTGCCGGTTCCGTGGCCGATGCGTTCACGCTGTTTGAGAAGTTTGAAAAAAAACTTGAAGAATATAACGGCAATCTTCCGCGGGCGGCGGTAGAACTTGCCAAAACATGGCGGACGGACAGGATGTTGAGAAATCTGGAGGCCATGCTGATAGCTGCTGACCGGGGAAACATCCTGATCATTTCCGGGACGGGAGAAGTTATCGAACCTGATGACGGGATCGCCGCCATCGGTTCGGGCGGAGCTTACGCCCTGGCAGCGGCCAGGGCCATGCTGGAACATACGCAGCTTGCTCCCAGGGAGATTGTGAGGTCGGCGATGGAAATCGCGGCATCGATTTGTGTTTATACCAATAATAATATTATTATCGAGGAATTGTGAAACAAGGTGGGAAGGATGTTCTTTGATCTGACGCCGGGAGAAATCGTCAAAGAGTTGGATAAATACATAGTCGGTCAGGAGCGGGCCAAAAAGAGCGTGGCCATCGCCTTGAGAAATCGCTACCGCCGGAGCAGGCTGCCAGATGACCTTAAAGACGAGGTTATGCCCAAAAACATTTTAATGATCGGGCCGACCGGCGTGGGGAAAACGGAAATAGCTAGGAGACTGGCCAAACTAGTCAACGCTCCATTTGTAAAGGTTGAAGCTACAAAATTCACGGAAGTCGGCTATGTCGGGCGCGACGTGGACTCCATGGTCAGGGACCTGGTCGAGGTGTCGATCAGAATGGTGAAACAGGAAAAAATCGCCGAAGTCGAAAAAAAAGCGTCCCAGCAGGCTGACCAGGTCTTGGTGGAAATCATGGTGCCCAACCCGGCTGGCGGCGCGACGGCCAGGAACCCTTTCGACGCGCTTTTTGGCACCGTTTCCGTCCCGCCGGAGAAAAGAACCGAGGCCGAAGAGAGGCTCAGGGCTGAACGGGGCATCGTCCTGGAAAGGTTGCTGAAGGGCGAACTAGATAATGAGTATGTCGAAATAGAGGTGGAAGATGCGCCCATGAACCCGATGGATGTGTTTGTGGGCAGCAATCTGGAAGAAATAGGGATGAATTTTCAGGACCTGTTCGGCAATCTTTTTCCGAAGAAGCGCAAAAAGAAAAAAGTGACAGTGCAACAGGCCCGCAAGATATTGACCCAGATCGAGGCCCAGAAACTGATCGACATGGAAGAGGTCACGAGCGAAGCGATCAGGAGGGCCGAGCAGCACGGGATCATTTTCCTGGACGAGATCGACAAGATAGCCGGCAAGGATACGTATGGGCCGGACGTTTCAAGGGGCGGAGTGCAGAGAGACATTCTTCCCATTGTGGAAGGTTCGACGGTCATGACCAAATACGGTCCGGTAAAAACCGACTACATCCTGTTTATTGCGGCAGGCGCTTTTCACGCCAACAAGCCTTCGGACCTCATTCCCGAACTTCAGGGGCGTTTCCCGATCCGGGTTGAACTGGACAGCCTGAACAAAGAGGATTTCAAGCTTATTCTGACCCAGCCGCGCAACTCGTTGATCAAGCAATACACGGAATTATTAAAAATTGATAATGTTTCGCTTGAATTTACTGAAAATGCTATTGATGAAATTGCGGATATTGCGTATACTGTAAACAGTCGCACTGAAAACATCGGGGCGCGGAGGCTGCACACCATTATCGAGAAAGTGCTGGAAAGCGTGCTGTATGAAGCTCCGGACGGCATTAAAGGCAAGCTGGTTGTGGACAGGGACTACGTCAGGGAAAGGCTGCAATCCATTGTAAAGGACGAGGATTTGAGTCGATATATCTTATAAAGAAAAATAGGGGGAAAATGTACATGAAAACTTTATTGGAAAAAACAAGAACTATTAACAAACTGCTGCAAAAGACTGCCGGAAATCCTGTGGAATTCGTGGAAATGGCCAAGGTGCTGAGTGACTTGATCGACTGCAATGTTTACATTGTCGGCAGGCGCGGAAAGATTCTCGGATATGCCTTCATGGATGGTTTCCAATGCAAAACCATCGAAAACATAGTGATGATCGCTGAAAGATTTCCGGAGACTTATAATGAAGACATCCTCCGCATCACCCAGACCCAGGCTAACATCAAAAAAGAAACCAACGAGTGTATTTTCGTAGGGCCGAACGGCGATCAATGCCTGTTCGGCGGTAAGATTACCACAGTCGTTCCGATTATCGGCGGAGGCGAGAGGCAGGGTACCTTGCTGTTGGCTAAATACGACCAGGAGTTCACCTATGAGGACCTGATCCTGGCGGAGTACGGCGCCACTGTAATCGGGATGGAGATTTTAAGGGCCAAGGCCGAGCGGATCGAGGAAGAAGCGCGGCGCAAAGCTGCCGTTCAAATTGCCATTGGGACGCTCTCTTATTCCGAGCTGGAAGCCATTGAACATATCTTTGCGGAGCTCAAGGGTAAGGAAGGGTTGCTGGTGGCCAGCAAGATCGCCGACCGGGTAGGCATAACCCGCTCGGTCATCGTCAACGCGTTGAGGAAGTTCGAAAGCGCTGGTGTCATCGAATCCAAGTCTCTGGGGATGAAAGGGACATATATCAGGATACTTAACGAGAACCTGCTGGACGAATTGAATAAACTTAGATGAAATGAACTGAAATGACTTGAACCGACTGAGATGGACAGCCTAACAGGACAGTGCAGATGAGTTGGAGCCGGGTAGACCCGGCTTTCTTGTTGTGCGAAATTTTGCCAGTGTTTATCAGATAATGCCTGTCAATTGAAAGGAATCTGATAAAAAACGGCGAATTTAGATAAAAGGTTTTATTACCTGGCACCGATTGTAAATATGTGTAAAAGGTGAGAAGATGTTCAAAACGAAGCTGTTTGACCTTTTGGAAAAGGCCATGGCGGGCAGCTCGCTAAAAAACACGGTAATCAGCAACAACATCAGCAACGTGAATACGCCGGGCTACAAGAGGAAGGACGTAGATTTCAAAACGGAACTGAACAAATCGCTGGACGGCGAGCGACGGATCGGGCTGATCAGGACAAGGCCAAAGCACCTTTCCGGAAGTAACGGCGGCGAAACCACATTCCAGGTTGCTGAGGTCCGGGAAACCAGCCTGCGCCGGGACGGTAACAATGTGGACATCGACATGGAACTGGCCGCGCTTGCCGAGAATAACATATACTTCAACGGTTTGGCGCAGCTGCTGTCTTCGCAGCTGGCGCTGCTCAGGCAAACGATCAGTGAAGGGAGGCGCTGAGCAAGTATGAATATTTTCAAAGCCATGCGGATAAGCGCTACCGGTTTGAGTGCCGAAAGGCTGAGGATGGACGTCATATCGTCGAACATAGCCAACGCCAATTCAACCCGGTCCGCTGCCGGCGGCCCGTACAAAAGGCAGGTTGCCCTGCTGGCAGCAGTGAAAAACGGGGCCAGCAGCTTCAAGAAGTTGCTGAAGAACAGCGAACAAGCGGCCGAAGGTTTAGAAGGCGTCAGGGTGGTAGGGATCGTCGAAGACAACTCGCCGCCGAAAAGGGTCTATGATCCCAAACACCCCGATGCCACGCCGGACGGTTATGTTGAATATCCCAACGTGGACGTGATGAAGGAAATGGTGGAATTGATTACGGCCTCTAGGGCCTATGAGGCCAACATCACAGTCCTGAACAGCACAAAAAGCATGGCCTTGAAGGCGTTGGAAATCGGCAAGGGTTAAGGTGATGGGAAATGGATGTCTCTAGAAGCCTCCCGCTGAATGGCATCAACACGGCAAGCGGCCCGGGCAGCAGGAGCCAGGCTCCAGATTCCAGGAGCTTCGGCGAAATGCTGAGGGAGGCCCTGGATAAGGTTAACAGTGAGCTTGTCGGCGCAGAGAAAATGAGCCGTGATTTTGCGCTCGGCGAGGACATAGACCTCCACCAGGTTGTGCTGGCCACCGAACGGGCGAGCTTGGCTTTGCAGCTGACAATTCAGATCAGAAACAAGATAATTGAATCATATCAGGAAATAATGAGGATGCAGGTATAGTTTTCGGGTTGGGGTGAAGTATGGGCTTTTGGACGCAGTTGTTCGAGCAAGCAAAAAAAATCTGGTCTGGCTTGACGATATGGCAGAAAGCCACCATTGCCTGCATAGTTTTAGCTGCTTTTACCGGAGTTGTCGCCCTGGTGTTCTTTTCACGGCCTGCTATGGAACCCCTGTATACAAATCTCGATCCCAGGGACGCCAGCGCCATTACGGCGAAACTTAAGGAGATGAAAGTAGATTTTCAGCTTGCCGACGAGGGCAGGACGATCCTGGTTGCCAGTAAGGACAAGTACCAGCTGAGGCTTGACATGGCCGGACAGATCAATTTGCAGGGAGTTGTAGGGTTTGAGAGCTTCAACGAGACCAGATTCGGCGAAACGGATACCGACAAAAGGGTCAGGTTTCTGGTGGCGCTGCAGGGCGAGCTGACCAGGACGATCGAAGAACTGGACGAGGTGGAAAAGGCTAAGGTTCATATCGCGCTGCCCGCGCCGTCGCTGTTTATCAAAGACGAAAAGGAGCCAACCGCCTCTGTTCTTTTGCGCCTCAAACCGTATGCACAGCTAAAGCCGGAACAGATCAAATCGATTATGGCTTTTGTGAGTCACAGCGTGGAAGGGCTAAAAGCAGAGAATGTGACGATCATGGATATAAACGGCAACCTGCTTTCGGAAGGAATTGTCGATAACGGCGCTGTCAAGTTGCCTAAAATAACCGTTGACCAACTTGCCCTTAAACGGCAGTATGAACAGGAATTGGCCCGTTCTATCCAGACGATGCTGGAAAGAATGCAAGGTTCAGGAAAAGCGGTGGTAAGGGCCAGTGTGGACATGGACTTTGACCAGGTGGAAACCAGGTCTGAAAAATACAGCGACCCCGTGCTGGTAAGCGAACAGGTGAAAGAAGAAACATCAAAAGGCACCGGCGGGACAGGCGGCGAAAACCCTGCCGACGCCAACATGGTTGGACCCAGCTACGGCAGCGCAGGTTCCGCTGGAACGACCGAGCGCCAGTTGACCGAGCGCACACGCAATTATGAAGTGGGCAAAACCGTTGAAACTAAGATTTCCGCGCCGGGGAAGGTGCAAAGGGTCTCCGTGTCGGTCCTGATTGACGGCGAGCTCGCCGAGCAGGACCAGGAAAAAATACGCGATGCGGTAAGCAACGCAGCCGGTTTGGACAGAAACAGGGGCGACCAGGTGGCTGTATTGGCGATGCCGTTCAATACGGCGGAGGCTGATAAGCTCACCGCTCAAATGGCGGCAGCGGAAAAAGAAGCAGAAAGATGGCAATATATAAAGATTGCCCTGGCAGTCCTGGGAGCGCTGGCGGTTTTGGGCCTCGCCGTGTACGTTGCCCGGGGATTGAAAGGCATGGCCGGGCAGATTGCGCCTTCTGTTTCAGTCAAGGAGGGAGCGGCTGCGGCAGCAGCGCCCACATTGGACCTGAGCATGCCTTTGACTGGGGAAGCTGCCGAAAAGAAAAACTTGCGTAAACAGGTGGAGCAAATCATTCAATCCAACCCGGAAGACGCGGCAAAGGTTATTAAGACATGGCTGGCAGAAGAGTAGGGGTGAAAGGACTTGTCTAAGGGAACGAAATTAACAGGCCGCCAGAAAGCCGCAGTTTTTCTGATCAGCCTTGGACCGGAGAATTCCGCCAGGGTGATGAAATATATGACCGACGATGAGATTGAACAACTGACCCTGGAGATAGCCCATGCGCGCACGATCAAAGGTGAACAGCTGGATACGGTTCTCGAGGAATTCGGGCAACTGTACATGGCCTCGCAGTATATTGCGCAAGGCGGGATAGATTACGCCAAACAGGTGCTGGAAAGAGCCCTGGGAAACGAAAAGGCCATAGAGATCATCAACAGGCTTTCTTCAAACCTGCAGATCAAACCATTCGATTTCGTGAGAAAGACGGACCCGAGCCAGTTATTGAACCTGCTGCAGGGCGAACATCCCCAGACAATAGCGCTGATCATGTCGTACCTGGAACCGCAGCAGGCAGCAGCGATACTGTCTGCCCTGCCCGCCGCCCACCAGGCGGATGTGGCCAGAAGGATCGCCATTATGGACAGGACATCCCCGGAAATAATCAGGGAAGTGGAGAACGTCCTGGAAAGGAAGATCAGCGCGCTGGGCAGCCAGGATTACACCAGCACAGGCGGGGTCAAGGCGATTGTCAATATTCTCAACAAGGTGGACCGGGCGACGGAGAAGACAATACTGGAAACCCTTGAGGTGCAGGACCCCGAGCTTTCGGAAGAGATCAAGAAATTGATGTTTGTCTTCGAGGACATTACCAAGATGGACGACCGGAGCATCCAGCTGGTGTTGAGGGAGGTTGACAGTAAAGACCTGGCCCTGGCGCTGAAAGGGTCAAGCGAAGAGGTGGCGGCCAAGATTAAGAAGAACATGTCCAAGCGCGCCGGCCAGATGCTGGAAGAAGACATGGCCTTCCTGGGCCCGGTGCGGCTTCGCGATGTGGAAGATGCTCAGCAGCGCATCGTCAACATCATCCGGCGCCTGGAGGATTCCGGCGAAATAATCATATCACGCGGCGGAGGGGACGAATTGATTGTCTAAGATCATCAAGGCCCGCTTTGTAGTAACCGAGAACAAAAAGCCAATCAATTGCGTGCCAAACCCGGCATCAAATGCCGTCATGCCGGCCGACCTTGACCACTGCAACGGGTACCTGACCAAAGAAACTGCGGACGTGATTTACAACGAGACCAAGACGATGCTGGAGGAGCTGGTGGCCAAGGCGCAGCAGAAAGCCGACGACATGCTGCTTAAGGCCAAAGAAGAAGCCCAAGTGTTGCTTGAGAAAAGCAAACAGGAATACCAGGCCGTTAGGGATAAGGCATACCAGGAAGGATATGACCAGGGTTACCGCAAGGGCCTGGAAGACGCAGAAGCGAAGATGAATGAACTAGGCCAAGAGGCTGCGAGGTTGATTGCCAGCCTGAAAAGCCAGAAAGAGGAGTTGTACAAAAAACAGGAGAAGGATGTTGTCGAGCTGGTTATTGCCTTGACCGAGAAAATACTGGGGACGGTCATTGAAACCAGGCCGGAAGTTATTTGCCAAGTGATCAACAACACCTTGGAGCATGTTAGGGATGCCGAGAAAATAACCGTCAAGGTAAATCCCATCCACATACCGTACCTCAGTGGTTTTGAGGAGCAGTTTAAAGACGCTTACCCGGAAAGGATCAAGATTGTAGAAGACCCCGGCATTAAACCCGGCGACTGCCAGGTTCTTACGGAAAACGGGTACCTGGACTGGATGCTGGAAGAACAGTTGATTCAATTGAAAAAGGCTCTCCTGGAAGTAGTGGACGACAATGGAATTTGAAAGACTGAAGTCAAGGATAAAGGAGACCAAGACCCTGCGGTTTAAAGGGTCGGTGAGCGAAGTCATCGGTCTGGTCATTCACGCCAACGGTCCCAAAGCGGGGATGGGCGAGCTGGTGTACATAGAAAACGAGAAAGGCGTTATTCCGGCGGAGGTCGTAGGTTTTAAGGACAATAAGACGCTGCTGATGCCGCTTGACAGCATGAACGGCATCACGCCGGGAAATGTCATCCTGGCCAGCGGGGAGACAATGAAGGTGAAGGTCGGACCGCAGATAATCGGCAGGGTGCTGGACGGGCTCGGCCAACCCATTGACGACAAGGGCAAACTGCAGTGGGAGACCGAATACAGCCTGGATCAAACCTCTCCCCACCCGCTGAAGCGGGAACGGATCAAGGAGCCGATCTCCCTGGGGATAAGAGCGATTGATGGATTTTTAACCTGCGGGGTGGGGCAACGCCTGGGGATCTTTTCGGGGAGCGGCGTGGGGAAAAGCACGCTGCTGGGAATGATTGCCAGAGAGAGCAGCGCCGATGTAAACGTGATTGCCTTGATCGGCGAAAGAGGTAGGGAGGTCCGGGAGTTTCTGGAAAACGACCTGGGCGAAGAGGGGCTGAAAAAGTCTGTGGTCGTGGTTGCCTTGTCCGACCGGCCGGCCTTGGTCAGGATCAAAGGAGCCTTTCTGGCGACTGCGATTGCCGAATATTTCCGGGATAAGGGAGCCAGGGTCATCCTGATGATGGATTCGGTAACCCGATTTGCCATGGCCCAGAGGGAAATAGGGCTTGCCATAGGCGAGCCGCCGGCTACCAAAGGCTATACTCCGTCGGTGTTTGCCCTGCTTCCGCGACTGCTAGAAAGGACCGGCACTTCTGAGAAAGGCAGCATCACAGGGCTTTATGCGGTTTTAGTGGACGCCGATGATGTGAACGAACCGATTTCCGATACGGTAAGGGGAATCCTGGATGGTCATATCGTTCTTTCCCGCCAGCTGGCAGCGCTGGGCCATTACCCAGCGATCGATATCCTGAACAGCGTTAGCCGGGTGATGATGAACATCGTTTCGGCCGAACACTGGGAAGCGGCCAACAGGGTCAAGGAACTGCTCGCCGTGTACCGGGAAGCGAAAGACCTGATCGACGTGGGGGCGTATCAGCCAGGAAGCAGCGCTAAGATTGACCAGGCCATCAGGCACATTGAGGCCATTGAAGGTTTTCTCAAACAAGGGATCAATGAAAAATGCAGTTTTGAGGACTCACTGGCCAGGCTGCAGGAAATTTATCAAAACATCGGTGGATAGAAAAAGGGATGGGTCGATGTGTTCAGGTTCAGGCTTGCCAGCATTTTGCGAATCAGAGAGTATAAGGAGCGCCTCTGCCGTGACGAGGTAGCGAAATGCTTGCATAACCTTTATTTGGCCCAGAACCGCGAAAACGAGATCAAGCGGATGCTCGACCGGGCCGATGATGAACTGAAAAGACTGCAGGAGGGAACGGTCGACCTCCAGGGGATAGCACTATCATGGAACTACCGGAAACGTTTGAAGAATGAACTGGCCAAACAGCAGGAGTTGGTGGCCTTGAGAAGGAAGGAACTGGACGAGGCCCGCGCGGCACTGCTGGAAGCAATGAAAGAAAAAAGAATACTGGAAAAGCTGCAGGAAAAGAAGCGCAGAGACTACCTGTATGAGGAAGAAAAAAAGGAGCAGTCCCTGATGGACGAGCTGGCGGGGAAACGCTAAAGGAAGAGGAAAATGGGCAAAACGAGGGTACCTTTCACCTTGATAGTCTTGTGCCTGTCCGCCGCCTTGCTGGGAGGGTTTTGGGCAGCGAGCGCCATAGGCATTATTGATATTAACAGTCTGCTTGGACAGCTGCCGGTGGTGGGAGCGCATTTCTCGCCACCGGGGCAGGGCCAGCCGAAAATCCCGGCGGTGTCTCCAATCGAGGAAGAAAACATTAAGTTGCGGGCAGCCAAGGCTGATCTGGAAAAAAGGTTGGCTGATCTGGAAAAAGAAAAGGCGGAGCTGTTGAGCCAGATCGAGGAAACCCGGCAGGTAGCGGCTGAACTTCTGGCATACAAGGAACAAAAAGAGAAGGCGCGCCTTAAAGTCGAAGAGATGGCCTTGTATTACAAGGAAATGAAGCCGGAGGCCGCAGTTAAGGTGATGAACAACCTGGACGACGAGACGGTGGCAGCGATACTGCCCTTGCTGGAAAAGGAACAAGCGGCCAAAATCATGTCGCTGATGGACCCGCAGAGGGCGGCGTATATTACGCAGTTGCTGTTGGGAAGCAATCCTTCAGGCACTTGAAAGTGCTCTGGAGATTGTGTAAATAAGCCAAATTTGGAGAAGGAGGTGATGAAGATGGCTGTGGAACTGCAGGAACTGTCCGGTGTTGGCCAGCCGGCGGCCGGCAAATTGCTGAAGGGACAACAGGGCAACTTAGGCCAGGAAGAGTTTTCCGACATTCTGGCCGCCGTGATGAACCTGATGCTGGCCGCTTGCCAGGAGGCATTGCCGGCACAGGCAACGGTTTTGGAAGTTAAATCTAAAGCGTCGGGCCCGCCGGCTGTTTCCGGTTTGGACGGTTTAGCCAAAGAAGGCGGAGCAGCGCTTTCGGCAATGGCTGTTCCGGACGGCATATCGACTGCCGCGCTGACGGAGGCGAATGGTTTGCCGGCGATCAGCCTGGAAGGTGTGGTCCAGAGCGCAACTAGCCAGCCCGGTGGTCCGGCCGAGGCCGGCAGGACGGTTACAACCCTGAATACCCTGAATAGGGGAGCGCCGGAGCAGGCGGGCTACGGGGGGACAACGTTGCCGTTGGAGGCCGGTCTGCAGGGCAACCTGCTTTCGCCTGCCGGAGAAAACAGCAGCCCATTCGTTTTTTCGGAAAACCCCGCTGACCCTTTAAAAGGCCGGGCTCAAGGGAGCGAGGCGGCTAACGCCGTACAGCCAGGAATAATAGCGCCGGAGAAAAAAGTCCAATTCGCAGATGCGGTGAACGGAGCAAACCGGGATGTGCCCACCATTGCTGGCGAAACAGTCCGTGATGGATTTCCGGGCGCGGACGTGACCGTCGAAGGCCATGAGAAGCAGGCCAATTACGGCAATGGGCAAGACGGGCGGTACAAGGCACAAGGCGTGCCCGAACCGGCAGCAAACGCGGGGCAGCCGGCGGGAGAACAGGTGGCTTACAGGCGTTCGTTTGCGCTGGAAGACAGCGCCGGGGAAAATGATTTCAGGGAAGCGGCACGCCCGGCAGGGCGCGGGGAAGATTACGACAACCGCCACGGGGCCAAAGCTGATTTTTTACAGGCCCGGATCCAGCCGGCGGCTGTGGACAGGACCTTCGCCGCGGAAGCGCCGCCAAAGAGCCTGCCGCCGGGCGAACTGCCGGATGAATTGCCACGGATTGTCCGCGCAAGCCTGGAGCATGCCGACGGCCGGAAAGGGAGCCGGGAGTTCATAATCCAGTTGGAGCCCAAGGAACTCGGCCGCATGCTGGTAAAGCTGACCTCGCACGAAGGGGTCGTTTCGGTCAAGATTGCCGTCGAACATGCGGAGACGAAAACCCTGTTGGAAAACGGCATGCAGGGTCTCAGACAGAGTTTTTCCGAACAGGGTATCAGGTACGGGCGGCTGGAGGTGGAACTGGGAGGCCAGTTCATGAATCCGCAACAACAACAGCAACAGCAACCCAACTGGTTTGGGGACAGGACCGACTACCGGGGCGGTTTGCTGGGGCAGCAGGGTTATCAGGAGGAAGAGCATACGGCTCCGCGGGGTGCAGTAAGCGCGAAGCGCACAGGCATTGACTATCTGGTTTAAAAATTTGCATTGAAGGAGGTTGGTTTGCATGCAGGTTACAGGGACGACTACCGTAAGCAACGCAACGGTATCAACGCAACAGAGCGCTCTTGCCAAGGCCCTGGATAAAGACGACTTTCTCAAACTGTTGCTGACCGAGCTGAGGTACCAGGACGCTATGAATCCGATGCAGGACAGGGAATTCATCGCCCAGATGGCCCAGTTTTCCAGCCTGGAGCAGATGTACAACATGAATGCCTTGCTGGATGAGCAAGCCTCACTGATCACCATGGACATCGGGGTAAACATGATGAATCTGGGGGTCGGACTGCTGGGCAAGGAAGTGACTTACCTGAATAACGGCGAGGAAATCGCGGGAACGGTCACGGCGCTGAAAAAGTCTGACGCCGGTTATGTGGCGGTCGTTGACGGCAACGAGGTCTCCTTGACGGCGCTAAAGCTGGTAAGGTAGGTGCGAACACGCGATGGTGGAAAAACCCCTGATCATCCCTCAGCCGATTCAGCCTTCAGGCAAGGCGGCTGTGCAGAGACAGCCGGCTACCGGAAAACAGGATTCGTTCAGCCAGGTCCTGCAGCGGCAAATGCAACAGGCCGGGGAATTGAAGTTTTCGCGGCATGCTCTGGAAAGGCTGAATGCCCGGGACATCGAATTAAAAGACGAGCACCTTCACCGCCTGAACGAAGCGGTCAAAAAGGCTAGGGCCAAGGGTTGCAGGGACTCGCTCATCCTGGTTGACGACCTGGCATTTTTGGTCAGCGTCAAGAACGGTACAGTGATAACCGCCGTTGATGGCGACAGCAGGAAAGAGAACGTGTTCACCAACATCGACAGCGCGGTGATCAACTGAACTTGATGTAAACGGGCTGGACCTCTTTGGAGGAAGCCCTGGCCGGGGAACGACTGAACCTGGCCGCAGGAAACCGACAATAAAAGGAGGTCATTTCTTTATGATGCGTTCGCTTTTTGCCGGCGTGTCCGGCCTGAAAAACCACCAGACCCGCATGGATGTGATTAGCAACAATATTGCCAACGTCAATACGGTCGGCTTTAAAAAGAGCAGGGTAACCTTTCAGGACATGCTCAACCAGACCCTGCGCGGCGCTTCCTCGCCCCAGGCCGGGCGCGGAGGGACCAACCCCATGCAGGTCGGTCTGGGCGTGACCCTGGCGTCCATTGACGTCATCCATACGGCGGGCAGCCCGCAGTCCACCGGAAAGAACACCGACCTATCCATTGAGGGCGAGGGGTTCTTTATCCTGGGCGACGGGACCAACATCTATTACAGCAGGGCCGGGAATTTCGACTTCGACTTCAACAAGACCCTGATCAACACCAGCAACGGGATGGTGGTGAAAGGGATACTGGCCGACAGCAACGGGGTGATTGACCCCAACGCCAGCCTATCCGATCTTAACCTTTCCGCGCACATGACTTCGCCTCCCAAAGCCACTTCCACGGTGCAATATTCTAAGAACCTGGACTCCACGGCCATTGTCCTGTCGACAACGCTGGAAGACGTAAGCCATAGTTCTGGAACGGCGACAGAGGTAACATTGAACGCCGAAAAGCTGCCGGTGACCAAGGTGACAATCGGGGGGCTTACCGAGGGAACTGATTATACGGTCGATTATCTGAATGGCAAGGTAACCATTGCTTCGACGGTAGCTTCGGGGGATTACGACATCACCTACTGGATGCCGAATTACCAGGCGCCGATCACCGTATATGACTCCAAGGGAGACGCCCACCAGCTCACCGCGTATTTCACCAAGGTGGGCGACAACACATGGGAGGTGGATGCTTCTCTGACCACGGTCAATGCAACCGGCAATACGGTGGTTAATTTCCTGACGGACGGCAAAGGGACGCTGGTCTTCAGCCCCAGCACCGGCAAGCTCGACACCGCCGCCTCCAGCGTCAGCAACGCCACCCTCGCGATTGCCGGCGCCGATGACTTCGACATCCAGCTCAATTTTGCCAACGTGACCGAATATGCGGGGGAATTCACCATCATCGGCTTCAGCCAGGACGGCTACTCGTCGGGCGACCTGAAATCCGTCGCCGTGGATACCACGGGGACAATCACGGGCAGCTTTTCCAACGGGCAGAACAGGAAGCTGGCCCAGATCGCAGTCGCCACATTTGCCAACCCGGCCGGCCTGATGAAGGTCGGGAACAACCTGTTTTTGCCTTCCAACAACTCCGGCGAACCGGACCAGGGGTTGCCGGGCGTCTCGGGCCGCGGGATAATCAAGCCGGAAACCCTGGAAATGTCCAATGTTGATCTGTCCCAGGAATTCGTAGACATGATCATCACGCAGCGCGGGTTCCAGGCCAACTCCCGTGTTATTTCGGCTTCCGACCAGATACTGGAGGAACTGGTAAACCTCCGCCGTTGATAGCCAGCTTATTCCCCGCCCCGTTTTAACGGGGCGGGGAATAAAAGAAAAGAGGGATGCGCGTGATTGTGCTTAACAAACTGAACGGTTCTGTCATCGTGGTCAACGCCGAGCTGATCGAGACTGTGGAACCCACCCCCGATACGATCATCACCTTGTCCAACGGCAAAAAGATGGTGGTCTCGAACCCGGTGGACGAGGTGATCGACAAGGTTGTGCAGTACAAACGAAGCGTACTGCGGGGTTTAAGGAATAAGAAATGAAACCCGGCCGGGGCGAAAGGAAATATCCGGGTGCAGCAAGAATAAACAACCATAGAAGGATGATCTGATGGCATGGACCTGGCGACGATACTTGGAGTTTTTCTTGGCATTTCGCTCATACTGGCAGCCATACTGACCCAAGGAAGCCTGCTGACATTTTGGAGCTTCACTTCCTTGCTGATTGTGCTGGGCGGGATCATTGCCGCGACGCTGATCAATTACCCCTTGAGCCATATAATCAGCGTCATGAAGGTGGTGAAGGTCGTCTTCAAAGACAACTCTCGCCGCACGGACGAGGTGATCAGGACCCTGGTCAGATATGCCGAGATTGCCCGCAAAGAAGGCCTTCTGTCCTTGGAGGAAGAGGTTGAAGAAAGCGACGACGAGTTTATGAAGAGGGGGATGAGGCTGGTAGTAGACGGCGCCGATCCCGAGCTGATCAAGAACATTTTGCGTACGGAGCTGTTGATGCTGGAGGAAAGGCACAAAGTGGGCGCCGGGATTTTTGAAGCCATGGGCGCAAGCGCGCCCGCGTTCGGCATGCTTGGCACGCTGATCGGGCTGATCCTGATGCTAAAAAAGATCAACAACCCTGCCGCCCTTGGCCCGGGCATGGCCCTGGCCCTGATCACGACCTTTTACGGTTCGGTGTTGGCCAACCTGATCTTTTTGCCCATTGCCGGCAAACTTAAACTGCGCAGCAGCGAAGAGATAATCACCAAGGAAATCATTGTCGAAGGGATACTGTCCATCCAGGCCGGGGAGAACCCGCGCGTGGTGGCAGAAAAGATGAAGGCCTATTTGAATCAGGGCGAAAAGGAGGCGGTCACGGCCATGCTGGAAGCAGAGCGGAGGAAGGTGTACGGCGGTGTGGAGACATAAGCAACAGCCGGAAAACAAGAACATGATGCCGTGGCTGCTGACTTACAGCGATATGGTGACGCTGTGCCTCACTTTCTTTGTCTTGCTGTACTCCTTTTCCACGCTTGATGCCATAAAATGGAAATCGGTGGTGACTTCGCTGCAGGGATCCCTGGGACCGTTGGAAGGGGGGAAGAGCGTTTTACAGCACGCTGCGGAGCAGGCGACAGGCGAGGAAGGAAGCGCCGACCGCGGCCAGGGAGTGCAATTGGATCCGCAGCGCGTTCAGGACTTGTTGAGATACCAGCAGGAAATGGTGATGCTGGAAAAAGTCAAGGGCAGGCTGGATCAATACCTGGATGAAAAAGGGCTGTCCGCCAGCGTGGCGGTGTCCATGGAGGAAAGAGGGCTGGTGCTCCGTTTTCAGGAGTCCGTCCTGTTTGAAAAGAGCCGGGCCGACCTGGTGCAGGGATCCAAGGAAATCCTGCAGGAAGTGACCAGCATCCTAAAAGAAATCGACAACCCCGTCCGGATCGAAGGCCATACGGACGATTTGCCCATCAACACGCCGCGTTATCCATCCAACTGGGAGCTGTCAACCGCGCGGGCCACGAACGTGCTGAGGTTCCTGGTCAACGAGGGGATGCCGGGCCAGAGGCTTTCCGCGGTGGGGTACGGCGAATTTCACCCAATTGTCCCCAATACCAGCGAAGCGAACAGGAAAAAGAACCGGCGGGTTGATATCGTGATCATCCGCGAAAGCCTGCGCGTAAATGAGCCAAAGTAAAGGAGAGACAGCGATGAACCGGGTCATCAAGATGTTGGGAATAATTGTCATAATCGTGCTTATTGCCTTGCTGGGCGCCACCGGGGCCCTGCTTTACAGTGCGAAGGCGAAGTCTGCCGAAATGCCGCGGACCGAGGTCGGACCAATCTATGAAACGGAAGAATTTACGGTAAACCTGTCGGAATCGGTGAACCATTACATTAAGGTAAGATTCGCCCTTGAGCTTAGCGATAAAAAGGCCAAGGAGGAACTTGAAGAAAAGCTTCCGCTGCTGCAGGACACGGTGATTATGATCCTCTCGGGACAAAAACTGGAGAAGCTGGGTACGGTCGAGGGCAAAGAGGAACTCAAAAAGCTCTTGGTGGAAGCGATAAACTCCTTTTTAGTTAAAGGCAAGGTAAACAAGGTCTATTTCAAGAACATCGTTTTCAGTTGAGCCAGGCAGCCGGGAGGTAAGCGGTAAATGAGCGAGATACTTTCCCAATCGGAAATAGACGCGCTGTTATCCGCCTTGCAGTCGGGACAGGTCGATGTTCAAGCCATCCGCGACGAAGAGGCCAGCAAAAAGGTCCGTGTTTATGATTTTCGCCGGCCCAGCAAGTTTTCCAAGGACCAGCTGTACACCCTGGAAATGGTGTACGACAATTTTGGGCGGCTGCTGACGACCATGCTGTCAGGTAGCCTGAGGACGCGCGTTATGGCGAAAGTAGCCTCAGTCGATCAGATTACCTACGAGGAGTTTATCAGGTCCATCCCCAACCCGACGATACTTAACATATTCAGTATGCCGCCGCTGGAAGGGAAGGGGATCCTGGAGATCAACCCGGTGATCGGCTTCAGCATCATCGACCGGCTGTTCGGGGGTCCGGGGTTGAGCTCCATAAAAGGCAGGCCGCTAACAGAAATAGAAAAAAGTGTGATGGAAAGGATCGCCGAAAAGACGCTCAACCTGTTTACCGATGCATGGAGCAGTTTGCTGCAGGTTAACGCTTACCTGGAAAGCATCGAGATAAACCCCCAATTTACACAGGTCGTGTCACCACTGGAAATGGTGGTGATCGTTACAATAAACATGCAAATTGGGGAAACCGAAGGGCTCATAAACATCTGCCTGCCTTGTCTGATGCTTGAACCTTTTTCCGAGAAGCTGAACACCAAGTTCTGGTTCAGCGGTAGCGGGCGTTCAGCGAGCCCGGACAATTCCAGATATATTAAAAAGGTTATAGACAAAACAGAGGTGCCGATATCCGTCGTCATCGGCACAAATACTATTACCTTAAACGATTTGCTGGAACTACAGGTAGGAGACGTGATTAACCTTGAAAAGCCCGTAAACAAAGATGTCGAGGTTTATGTAAAATCCAACCTGAAGTTTCTTGGGCAGCCGGGGCTGATCGGTAACCGGCTGGCCGTGAAGATAACCCAATTATACCGGGAAGGGAGCGAGGAGATTGAGTAGTGGCAATATCCTCTCGCAGGAAGAGATCAACGCGCTGTTAAACGATACTTTTGCCAAAGACGCCGGCGCCGGAGGAACCACAGAAAATGGCGGTCTTCTTGACCCAATGGAAATCGACACCCTGGGAGAGATTGCCAATATATCCATGGGAGCAGCCGCGACTACGCTGTCCTCGCTGCTGGGGAAAAAGATCGAAATCACCACCCCGTCAGTTTCGCTGACCACGGTCACTGATATCAGGAGAGAATACGACAAGGCCTATGTAATGGTGGATGTGAATTATAACCGGGGGTTAAAGGGTTCCAACATCCTGGTTATTCATTCCTATGATGCCGGCGTGATGGTGGATTTGATGATGGGCGGCGACGGGAGCCAGCCCCCTATTGAGCTGAACGAGCTCCACCTCAGCGCCGTCAGCGAGGCGATGAACCAGATGATGGGGACCTCTTGCACTTCGCTGTCCCAGATATTGAACAAGCGCATCGACATCTCGCCGCCCTCGCTGGACTTGTACGAGATGAAGAACTACAGGTTTGCCTTCGACGATACGGAACCGATTGTGAAAATATCCTTCAAGGTGGTGATCCAAGGACTACTAGACAGCGAGATGATGCAATTGATGCCCGTGGAATTCGCCAAAGAGCTCTACCGGGAGCTGATGGCCAAGAACGACTTTTCCGCACCGCCTGTTACAAAGGCAGCCGAAAATGAATTCACGGCCAAGACTGCTAAACCTGCGGAGCGGATGGTGGAACCACCATCCTACTTGCAGCCCCCCCAGTTCATGGATGAAAAACCGCAGAGCCATGTAACGGTTGCACCGCCAACATTCCAGCAATTTTCGCCGGAACCGGTTCAGGCCGGCGGGCAGCCCAATCTTGACTTGATCCTTGATGTCAGCCTGCAGCTTTCAGTTGAGTTGGGCAGAACGCAACGAAAAATAAAAGACATCCTGGAACTGAACACGGGATCTATTATTGAACTGGACAAGCTGGCCGGCGAGCCGGCCGACATTCTGGTCAACGGAAAGCTTTTGGCCAAGGGAGAAGTAGTAGTTATTGATGAAAATTTTGGAGTTAGGGTTACTGAAATCATTTCACAGACGGAGAGGGTAAAAAATTTAAGATAAGTTTTACGATGGAGGAGGATACGGAATGCCGAAAGTACTGATAGTGGACGATGCCGCGTTTATGAGGATGATGCTGAAGGACATCCTGATTAAAAACGGTTACGAAGTGGTAGGGGAAGCGGAAAACGGGCAGGTAGGCGTCGACAAATACCGGGAGCTGAAACCTGACCTGGTTACCATGGACATTACCATGCCTGAACTGGACGGCATTTCAGCGGTTCGAAAAATTAAAGGGATTGACCAGAATGCCCGGATAGTAATGTGCAGCGCGATGGGACAGCAGGCCATGGTCATTGACGCCATCCAGGCCGGGGCGCGAGATTTCATCGTCAAGCCGTTCCAGCCGGAAAGGGTGTTGGAAGCAGTCCACAAAGCGCTTTCTTAGGGTGAGCCAGATGGCGGGCGTTGTATTTGCTCTTGCGGCATTAGCACAAACGGAAGCCGCTGAACTTCAGCCCCAGCTACAGCCCAGTATGGCCGGACTTTTCTTCCGCCTGGTCGTCAGCTTGCTGATGATCCTGGTTTTAACCCTGCTGGTTTTCCGTATGATCAGGAAGCACCAAAAGCTGCAGATGAAACTGCAGCGGGAAAAATCAGGCTGGGTCCGCATCTATGACTTCCAGGCCCTGGGGCCGAACAAGGGTTTGTACCTGGTGGAGGTTTTCTCGCGGGTCTACGTTTTGGCAGCCGCAGAAAACGGCCTGAACGTTATGGCGGAGATCGGCCGGGATGATGAAGAATGGCTGGCGGTAAAAGCCGGTCTGGAGGAATCCGAACAGATTGTACCAAGGAGTATAACCGCCCTGTTGAAGGATGCGTTGTCTGGCAAGGCCGACAAAAAGAGCAAGGATGCCGCGGAGTTTAAACAGGAGCTCAGCCGCAAGCTGAGTGAAGAGTTGGACGAACGCCTGGAGAAGACCCGGCATTTGTTTCGACGGGTTCAGGAAGGAGAAAAGGGCGGTGAAGGATAAACGGGTTTTAATATTCTTCTTTCTCCTGGCGGCGATGTTCTGGGCGAGTACCGCTCATGCGGCGCCGCTGGCCCTTCCCAAGATTGGTTTGGAGGTGAGCTCTTCCGACAAACCGGCTGACATCGCCCTGAGCCTTCAATTGCTGGCCCTGCTCACGGTGTTGAGCCTGGCCCCTGCCATTCTGATCCTGATGACCTCTTTTACCCGGATCATAGTTGTTCTTTCTTTTTTAAGGAATGCGCTGGCGACCCAGCAGATGCCTCCCAACCAGGTACTGATAGGTTTGGCCTTGTTTTTGACCTTTTTTACCATGGCTCCGGTGTGGTCGGAAATGAACCAGCAGGCGATCCAGCCGTACCTGAAAGGAGAAATGTCCCAGGGGGAAGCCTTTGATAAGGCCATGAAGCCGTTGCGGGAGTTTATGTTCAACCAGACCCGGGAACGCGACCTGGCGTTGTTCGTCAATCTGTCCAAACAGCCGAAACCAAACAGCAAGGACGATATCCCGACCTCAACCCTGATCCCGGCGTTCGCTATCAGCGAACTGAAGACGGCCTTCCAGATCGGGTTTATCATTTACATCCCGTTTATCGTCATTGATATGGTTGTGGCCAGCACCCTGATGTCCATGGGAATGCTGATGCTCCCGCCGATGATGATTTCCCTACCGTTCAAGCTCCTCCTGTTTATCCTGGTGGATGGCTGGCATCTGGTAGTTCAGACGCTGGTAAGCAGCTTCCGCTGAGAATGGTTTCCGTCACGAAAGGGGTTGTGTGGCATGTCACAGGACTACATCATTTTTCTGGCCAGGGAAGCCGTGTACACGATTTTGCTCCTTTCCGCGCCGCTTTTGGGGACAAGTTTGCTGGTTGGGCTGCTGGTCAGCATCTTCCAGGCCACCACCCAGATCCAGGAACAGACCCTGACTTTTGTCCCCAAAATTGTGCTGGTCATGGTCATGCTCGTCGTGTTCGGACCGTGGATGCTTAACCTGTTGCTCGGATTTACTCAAAGCCTTTTTCAGACCATACCGGGGTTGATGAGATAGGATGGAAGCTTTTTATGCCATGTTGCCGGAAAGCGGCAAGTTTTTCATACTGCTGGCGCGGCTTGGGGGGATCGTTTTCGCTCCCGTATTCAATACCAGGAACCTTCCGGCGACCTGGAAAGCGGCGTTTGTCCTGTTCATGGCATTTACAGCCTGGCAGCTTGGAACCGGCAAAACCATAGAAGTCCCCGGCAATACGGCAGCCTACCTCTTGGCTGTTGCCGGCGAGGTGGCCGTTGGCTTGGTTCTGGCGCTAGCGGCGCAACTGTTTTTCGCAGCAGTCCAGCTGGCAGGAGAGCTTGCCGACGTCCAGATGGGGTTCGGGATTATGAACGTGATCGATCCGCTCAGCGGGTCCCAGGCGCCGATCCTGGGAAACTTCAAGCTGGTACTGGCCCTGCTCGTTTTCTTGCAGGTTGACGGGCATCACCTGTTTCTTCGGGCGCTGTTCGACAGTTACCGCATAGTGCCGGTAGGCGGTCTGTCCCTGCAACAGAATTTTGCTTCGCTTATAATCGACTTGTTTGGCGGGGTGTTCACTACCGGGTTCAAGCTCGCTTTGCCGGTGGCGGCGTCCCTGTTTCTCGCAGATATAATTATGGGGATCATGTCGCGGACCATCCCGCAGATGAACATTTTTTTGGTGGGCATGCCGGCCAAGATACTGCTGGGTTTTGGCGTTCTGCTGGCGGCGATACCGTTCTACGTATACCTGATGAATTCATTGATTGCCGATTTGATAAAGAATCTATATCTTTTGCTTGATGCGATGGCATGAAAAGTACGATGGGTTCCTGGAGACTTAACCTGCAGCTTTTTGCCGGCGAAAAAACGGAGCGCGCTACCCCGCGCAGGCGAGAAGAAGCACGCAAGAAAGGCCAGGTGGCTAAGAGCAACGAGGTTGTTACCGTTGCCGTGCTGGCGCTTACAATGCTTGCCCTGCAAGCCTGGTTGCCTGCGATGGCGCGGGATTTCCAGGGGTTCTTCAAGCATATATTTACTTACTGCGGCACGGATTTGACTGTGGAACGCGCAGCAGCCATGGCAGTAGAGACCGTTTTAATCACCGCCAGGATGGTTGGGCCAATCCTGCTGGTGGCGATGGCAGCAGGGCTGGCGTCTAATGTGGTACAGGTCGGTTTTCTCATAACCGCCGAGCCGCTGAAACTTGATTTGAACAGGCTTAACCCGGTTCGGGGATTCCAGCGCATTTTTTCCAAGCGGGCGGTTGTCGAGCTTGTCAAGTCGGTTATGAAGACGCTGCTGGTGGGATATGTGGCTTTCAGCTTTTGGAAAAAACAGCTCCCGGCCCTCTCGGCACTGATGGGTTTTCCTTTGGAACCGTCGCTGGCCTACCTTGGCGACATTACGTTTGGGATTGGCTGGCGGATCATGCTGGTGCTTGTTATCTTGGCGCTGGGCGATTACGCCTATCAGGTCTATGAATACGAGCAATCCCTAAAAATGAGCAAGCAGGAAGTAAAAGAGGAATACAAGACGGTTGAAGGCGATCCCCAGCTCAGGGCCAAAATCAGGGAAAGGCAGAGGCAGCTCGCGACCAGGCGAATGATGCAGGAAGTGCCAAAGGCCACGGTGGTTATTACCAACCCGGTGCATGTCGCGGTTGCGTTGAAATACGAGGAGGAGATGAATGCTCCCGTTGTGGTGGCGAAAGGCCAGGACCATCTTGCCGCCAGGATCAGGGAGACGGCTGCGGCTTACGGTGTGGCCATAGTGGAAAACAAGACGCTGGCTTGGCTGTTGTATAAAAGGGTCGAAGTCAACGCGGCCATCCCGGCGGACCTTTATCAGGCCGTAGCCGAAGTGATCGCCTATGTCTACAGGCTTAAGAAACGCCATTAGGAGGAACGCCAGTGTCAACCTCGCCGCTCATCCGCAAGATCGTTAATCAAATAGATGTCGTTGTCACCCTGGGGATACTGTCCATTGTGCTGTTGATGATCATCCCCCTGCATCCCACCCTGCTCGATGTGTTGATCGTGTTCAACATCACCTGCGCGGTGGTGATCCTGCTGGTTTCCATGTATACCAAGGAAGCGCTAGATTTTTCCATATTCCCCTCGCTGCTCCTGGTGATGACCTTATACCGCCTGGCGCTGAACATCTCTTCAACCCGCTTGATACTTTTGCAGGCCAACGCCGGGCAGGTGATCCAGCAGTTTGGGCAATTTGTGGTCGGCGGCAACCCCTTTGTCGGTTTTGTCATCTTTTTGATCCTGGTGGTCATTCAGTTTATTGTCATCACCAGGGGTGCAGAAAGGGTGGCCGAGGTGGCGGCCCGGTTCACCCTGGATGCCATGCCGGGCAAACAGATGAGCATAGACGCTGACCTTAACGCTGGCCTGATAACCGAGGAGGAAGCTCGCCAGAGGCGGCTCAAGATCCAGCGGGAGGCCGATTTTTACGGGGCCATGGACGGCGCCAGCAAGTTCGTCAAAGGAGACGCCATCGCCGGGGTAATCATAACGGTTATCAATATCCTGGGCGGCATGGCGGTAGGCATGCTGCAAAGAAAAATGGGCGGTATTGGCGAGGTAGTCCAAACATATACTTTGCTGACCGTCGGGGACGGTCTTGTCACCCAAATTCCGGCGCTCCTGCTGTCTACAGCCACAGGCATTATTGTTACCAGGACCGCTTCTGATCACAGCCTGGGCAAGGATTTGACCCGGCAGGTTTTTTCGGAACCCAAACTGTTGTCAATCACGGCCGGTGTGCTGGTTTTTCTCGGCCTGGTGCCAGGATTGCCAAAACTGCCGTTCATGTTCCTGGGAACTGGTTTGGCCCTGCTGGCTTACACGCAAAATAAGGGCAAGCAGGCGGCAAAGCAGACGGAATCGCGCCAGGCGATACAGAAAGAGCAGGAAGAAGACAAAAAGCTCGATACGGTCTATGCTCTGCTGCATGTTGATCCTGTAGAACTCGAACTGGGATACGGGTTGATACCGCTGGTCGACGAGAAGCAGGGAGGAGACCTGTTGGACAGGGTGGTCATGATCCGCAGGCAGTGCGCGCTGGAACTGGGGATTGTAATCCCGCCCGTCAGGATACGCGACAATATACAACTTCAGCCGAATGCCTACGTCTTGAAACTGAAAGGTGTACCACTGGCCAGGGGAGAAATAATGATGGGACATTACCTGGCAATGGGCGGGGACAAAGAGATGCCGGGGATAGCGGCCAAGGATCCTGCTTTTGGTCTCCCGGCCCTGTGGATCAGCGAGACGTTGCGGGAAGAGGCGGAAATGGCCGGATACACGGTTGTCGATCCGCCGGCGGTTCTGGCTACGCACATTGCAGAATTCTTAAAGAGCAATGCTGCTGAAATAATCAGCCGGCAGGACGTTAAAACCCTGCTGGACAATTTGAAGAAGGAGTATCCGGCCGTGGTGGATGAGGTGGTGCCTGGGGTTCTTTCGTTGGCGGATGTGCACAAGGTTCTGGCTAACCTGCTGAAGGAGCGGATACCGATCCGGGATTTAGTAACGATCATGGAAGCGCTTGGAGATTGGGGAGCAATATCCCGTGACCCTGACCTGCTGACAGAACATGTGCGCCAGAAGCTTGCCCGGCAGATCGGGCAGTTGTACGCCGACGAAGAAGGTAAAATATACTGCATCACGCTGGACCCCAGGGTCGAGGAGACCATCAAGGCCGGCATCCAGCCGGGAGAATACGGCAGCTATCTGGCGGTGGAACCGGCAACAGCCCAGGAATTAATCAGGCGCATAGCTAATTTGATGGAAAAAAGTGGCCCGCCCGGCAAACAGAAGGTAGTGCTGGTTTCGCCGGCGGTGCGTTCTCCTTTGCGCCGCCTGCTGGAAAAGGTTCTACCAGCGGTTCCGGTGCTGTCTTACAGTGAAATTCCAGCCAATGTGGATATTGAGTCCGTGGGGATGGTGAAAGTATAGATGCGGGTCAAAAGATTTGTGGCAAGCGACATCCAGGAGGCTATGGCCAGAATAAAAAGTGAAATGGGAACGGACGCCGTAATACTCCATACCCGGTATTTCAAAGAAGGAGGAATACTTGGCCTGTTTAAGAAAAACTATGTCGAAGTAACAGCGGCCGCCGATATCGTTTCTGAGGCCAGGCCAGCCAAAAATAACGCCTTATCTGGCGCCCACGGGCCCAGGCCGGTTTTACCGGCTGCCGGGAGAGCGGCGGAAAGCACGGTGCGGGATGTTGAGGCTGACAATTTCCAGGCGGGATATGAACTGGATGAAATGAAAAAAGTGATGTCGGAAATGACCAGGCTGATCGAGAGCACCGGACACATTTCCCGTTTCCCCAAGCTGGGGCAGAATCTGTTTAACCGCCTCAAGCGACAGGGGGTCGACGAAAAGATTGCTGTTAAGACGGTAAAGGCCACCATGCAGGAACTGGCGATGCATTCGAATCTGCCTGATGAGCAGGTTAACAGCATATTTTTCAACAACCTTCTCAAGCCGATTAAAAACAAGAGCAAGCCGGTTGTCTTCGACCGGAGCCGTTACAGGGTTCCCAAGATTTATGCCATGGTGGGCCCCACAGGTGTGGGGAAAACGACCACCATCGCCAAACTGGCCGCCATGTATGCCATCGTGGAAATGAAAAAGATCTCATTTGTCACAGTCGATACATACCGGATCGCTGCTCCGGAGCAGTTAAAGACCATTGGCGAGATCATGAACGTACCGGTAAGCGTGGTGTACTCTCTTAACCAGCTGAAGGAATGCTTGATGGAAATTTCAGACAGCGACATAATATTTATCGACACGGCGGGAAGAAGCCATAAAAATGCTCTGCATATTGAAGAACTGCATAATTACCTGGAAATAGCGAACCCGGACGAAGTGTTTTTAGCCCTTTCGGCCACCAGCAAGTACCAGGATTTGCTGCAGATCCTCGATGTTTACCAGGACCTGGGGATAACGCGGCTCATCTTCACCAAGCTAGATGAAACCTCATTCTTTGGTCCACTGTACAACATTGCCTGCAAGACGAAATACCCTCTTTCCTATTTCACTATCGGGCAGAACATCCCTGACGACATAGAAATTGCCGATCCGATTAAACTCGTGCAGATGCTTATTAAGGAGTAGCTGGTATGAAGAATCAGGCCGACAGCTTACGGTTGCTTGTTCAGAGCATGAAAGAGGATTTGGAGGCGCAAATCGAGGGGCAGGAAAAACACACCAAGGTGATCACCATCGCCAGCGGAAAAGGCGGGGTAGGGAAAAGCAACTTCGCTGTCAACCTGTCGTTGGCCCTGGCCGAGTTCAGGCAAAAGGTGATCCTGCTCGACGCCGATCTTGGACTGGCCAATATCGATGTCATCCTCGGCATCTCGCCCCCTTACAACCTTTCTCAGGTTATCAAGGGGGAGAAATCGGTCTCTGAAGTAATTTACAATGGGCCCAGGGGCATCAAAGTCATCCCCGGCGGCACCGGCATGTACGAGCTGGCCAATTTGCAGGAGTGGCAACTGGTCAGTTTCCTGAACAAGCTCAGCCATCTGGACGGAACTGCGGATTATTTTATCATTGACACCAGCGCAGGGCTCTCCAAGACTGTCCTTAGTTTCTCCCTGGCGGCCGATGAGATCGTCATCATAACCACCGGCGAACCTACGGCCATGACCGATGCCTACGGGATGATCAAAACGATCAGGCAACAGAGATATAACGGCAAGGTCAAACTGGTGGTGAACAGGATTGCCGATGCCAACGAGGGGACTGTGGTCTATAAGAAGCTGGAAACTGCGACCAACCGGTTTTTGAAGTATTCGCTGGATTATCTTGGACCGATCAGGGAAGACCCAAAAGTTGGGCAGGCCATCAATGAGCAATCGCCACTGGTCGTTACGTACCCTAATGCGCCTGCAGCGCAAGACATTTTGGCCATTGCGGCAAGCTTGGCCCAGCATGAGTTTCGCCCCGGCCCACATAAAGGGCTGAAAGGATTTTTCAGCAGGGTGGCCGAGTATTTTAGGTAGGGGTGTTCGGCATGGAAGATTTACGCAAAGCATTAAAAGTCGGCCAGTTGGTGGCCATCGATCTTGCCGAGGAGCGGGAAGGCGGCACACGCTATCGCAGCAGGGTGGAAAGCCTGGAAGAGGGAGAACTAGTCCTGGCCAGCCCCATAAAAAACAGGGCGCCCGTCTTTTTGCGCGAGGGCACGCCTGTCAACGTATGGTATTGGGACAATGTTGCTATTTACACTTTTCGTTCTGTGGTTTTGCGCAGCTGCGTGGAAAATGTCCCGGTGGTGGCAGTCAAATATCCGGAAAAAATAGAAAGGGTGCAAAACAGGGAGTATGTGCGTGTTCCATATTCTCTGGAGGTCAGGCTTACCTGGGAAGACTACCTGGGAAAACCCATGAAGGCCCAGTGTAAAAGCAGGGACCTGAGCGGCGGCGGGATGATGCTGGTATTTACCAAGCCGGTAAAACTGGAAAAGGGCACGCAAGTTAATATCGATTTTGATTTGGAGGGCAGAACGTTCAAAGTTGTAGGCAATGTCATCTGGAACGATTGGGAAATTGACAGCGACGGGATTGAAAGGAACCTCATCGGCATAAAGTTTACCTTTCTGTCCGAAAGCGAGAGGCAGTACCTGATCAAGCAGGTTTATCAGAAACAGATCGAGCTGAGAAGAAAGGGGCTACTGTAACTTGAACTTGGACGGCGGGCAAAAGAAGATAAGGGTTCTTGTGGCGGACGATTCGGCCTTCATGCGCAGGGTTATTACAGACCTGCTCGAAACGGACAAGGAGATCGAAGTGGTGGCTACGGCACGGAACGGGACGGAAGCGTTGCAGAAGATCAAATCATTGAAACCGGACGTGGTCACCTTGGATATAGAAATGCCGGTTTTGGACGGACTGGAAACGCTGGAGAAGATCATGGCCGAAAACCCGCTCCCCGTGGTCATGCTCTCCGCTCATACCCGGCAGGGGTCTGTTGCCACCATCAGGGCCCTGGAAAAAGGGGCGGTCGATTTTCTCCCCAAGCCGTGGGGACCGTTTTCTCTCCAGAAAACCCAGCTTGCTGAGGAACTGATCAATAAAATAAAGACGGCTGCCGGCGCGTCTGTGGGAAAACTCAGGGCGGCCACGGTGCCGCCCGAACGTGTACCCGTACATGAAAGCGCCGCAGTCCACCCGTTTTCGGTTGTGGCCATCGGGACATCTACCGGCGGACCGAAGGCCCTGTTTGAGGTTATGAGCCGGTTGAAGAAAGGGCTTAACGCAGCGTTGCTGATCGTACAGCATATGCCGCCTGGGTTTACAAAATCTCTGGCTCAACGATTGGACATGTGTTCCCACTACCGCGTGAAAGAGGCGGAAGACGGCGATGAGGTGAAAAGCGGGATGGCTTATGTCGCCCCTGGCGGCTACCACATGGAGGCCAGGAACATCAATGAAAAGATTGTGATCAATCTGCACCAGGAACCGCCGGTTAACGGGCACAGGCCTTCCGTGGACGTGCTGATGAGGTCGGTGGCCAGGCTGCCGCTGCCAAAGGTGGGAGTAATCATGACCGGGATGGGAAACGACGGCGCTCAAGGAATAAAGGAAATGAAAGCCGCCGGTGCGGCGACCATCGGTGAAAGCGCCGAAACCTGCGTGGTCTACGGGATGCCCAAGGCCGCCTACCAGCTTGGCGCAATCGATTGTGAAGCACCGGTTTACAAGATAGCGGATTTAATAGAACAGGCATTCTATCAAAAGACAGGGAGGCGGCAAACATGGATATGAGCCAGTACCAGGACCTTTTCATCGAGGAGGCGCAGGAGCATCTGCAGGCATTCAACCAGAATCTGCTGGCGCTGGAGAACAACCCGACGAGACTTGATCTATTGGACGCCATATTCAGAGCGGCCCACACCTTAAAAGGAATGTCCGCTACCATGGGCTACGACCCGATTACCCAGCTCACCCACGAGACGGAGAATCTCCTCGACAGATTGCGGGAAAAGAAGGAGGATCTCAATCCTGCCGTTTTTAATACCCTGTTTAAAGCGGCAGATTTGCTGGAGGAAATGCTGGGAAGACTGATGCGGGGCGAGAGCCTACCGGCGCAAGCGCCGAAGCTCATAGACGGTTCGCTGGCAGGAAACGGCAAACAAAACAGGGCTGCTGGCCCCGGTGTGGCGGACTATTTTAACGATAACGGCGACGGGTTCAATGAATATGAGCTGAATGTGATTAAGAAGGCGTCGGAACAGGGAATGCGTACCTGGCGCCTCCGGGTACTGGTTGACCCGGGCTGCGTGATGAAAGGGGTTAGGGCCTTCACGGTATTTCGCAACCTGGAGGAGGCCGGAGAAATAATCAAGTCTATCCCCCATACCCAGGACATTGAAGACGAAAAATTTAACAACGAATTTGTGGTCTACCTGGTTTCGGCAGAGGAGGAAGCTGTGATCAGAAAGAAAGTGGAATCCCTGGCCGAAGTCAAACTGGGCGGTATTGAAGAAGTACAGATTGCGCCAGAGGAAGGCCAGGTTAAATCTGCGGACGATACGCCGAAAGCCGGCCAGGGGCGGGCAACAGATGGCGAACAAGCAGTCCAGCGTGATAAAAAGCAACGGGTCCATCAAACGGTGAGGGTTGACATCAACCGCCTGGACAACCTGATGAGCCTGGTGGGCGAGCTGGTCATCAACAAGACGCGGCTGGAACAGATTTATAATGCAAATAAAATCGCCGGTCTGAATGAGACCATTGAACAAATCAGCCGGATAACCACGGATTTGCAGTCGGTCGTTCAGAATGTCAGAATGGTGGCCATTGAACAGGTGTTCAACCGTTTCCCGCGCATGGTCCGGGACCTGGCCCATGAGCTGGGGAAAGAAGTGAACCTGATCCTGGAAGGCAAGGAAACTGAGCTTGACCGAACGGTTATCGACGAGATCGGCGATCCCCTTGTTCACCTGATCCGCAACTCTCTGGACCACGGTCTGGAACCGCCGGCGGAACGCATGGCCATGCGCAAAAGGCCGGAAGGGCTGCTGCGCCTGTCGGCCAGGCAAGAAGGCAACCAGGTGATCATTTCCGTGGAAGACGACGGGAAGGGTATCAGCATTGAAAAAGTGAAGAGGAAAGCGCTGGAGAACGGGTTCATCAGCCAGGCGCAACTGGATATGGTTGACGATCAGACCATTTTGAACTATATTTTTGAACCGGGCTTTTCCACAGCGCAAACAGTAACAGACCTTTCCGGCCGGGGGGTCGGGCTTGATGTGGTGAAGAGCAAGATCCAGTCGCTGAACGGCCAGGTGTTTGTCGAAACCAAAGAAGGGCAGGGGACAAAATTCATCATCAAGCTTCCTTTGACCCTGGCGATAATCCAGGCGCTGCTTGTTCAGGTACAGGACGAAACGTATGCCATACCGCTAGCCCACATCGATGAAACAACAAGCCTGGAGCCACAGCAGTTGAAAAGCGTTCAGGAACAGCAGGTCATGCTCCTGCGGGGCAAGGTGCTGCCGCTGTTCTTCTTGAAAGACCTGTTCGCCGTTCCTGGTGGACAGCAGGCAGAAGACATGTATGTGGTGGTGGTCAGGAAAGGCGAACAGCAGGTCGGGCTGGTTGTCGACCAGCTAATCGGCCAGCAGGAAATCGTCATCAATACGCTGGGGCGGCTGCTCGGCAACCTGCCTGGGATTGCCGGGGCTTCAATCCTTGGTGACGGCAGGGTTTCGCTGATTATTGACATCGGCACACTGTTTTGAGCGACGAGGGAGGGATGGCAAGTGGCTGAAAGCAAGCAGTTCGTAGCCTTCAAGCTGGAGGACGAGGAGTATGCGGTGGAGATATTGAACGTGCAGGAGATAATTCGCTGGTCCCACATCACCCGGGTTCCCAAGGCGCCAACGTTTGTCAAGGGGGTCATCAACCTGAGGGGAAGGATTATTCCCGTAATCGATTCCCATGTCCGTTTCCGGTTGGGAGAGCAGTCGACGACCGATTTGTCCAGGATAATAATTTTTAATGTCGACGACGCGGTGATCGGGATGACTGTTGATTCGGTTACCGAGGTTCTGACCCTGGCGGCTGAGGATATAGAAAAACCCCATGCCTCGAAAAACATCGACAACCAGTTCATTCAAGGCATTGGAAAGATTGGGGACCGGCTGCTGATTGTTTTGGATTTATCCAAAGTTCTTGATGTAACAATTCAGTAAGGATGCACGACAAAATATTTATTGATAACAAATTTAACATGACAGGAGAGAAACGATGAAAGACTTTTCGGAATTAAACGCGCTACAAGTGGATGCCTTGAAAGAAATCAGCAACATCGGGGCCGGCAATGCGGCCACTGCCTTGTCCCAGATGCTTAACCGCCGGATAGACATGTCGGTCCCCAATGCGAAACTGGCACCGTTTCCGGAGATTGTGGAATACGTGGGGGGGGCCGACGTAGAAGTGGCCGGTGGGTACCTGCGGGTCGACGGTGGAATGCCGATGGGCATACTGTTCCTGGTGCAAAGCGATATGGTATTCAACTTTCTGGATATCCTGTTTGGCCGGCCCAGGGGGTCTTCATCGGAATGGGACGAAATGCTGCAGTCGGCTTTTCTGGAAATAAACAACATCCTGGCTGGCTCATTCTTGAATGCCCTTTCCACCATCTGCCGGCAGACATTTTCCCCATCGGTGCCGGCCATGGCTGTGGACATGGTGGGAGCCATCATCGGCGAGGTGCTGCAGCAAATAGGCGAGGTCAGCGATTACGCCCTGGTGGTGGAGACGGTGTTTTCGGAAAAGGAAAACGAGTTCAAGGGACATTTCTTTATCCTGCCTGAACCGCAGACTTTGGAGATTCTATTAAGTTCGCTGGGAGTGTTATGATGCAGAACGGATCCATCAGAGTAGGAATGGCTGATTATAAGACGGCGACGAACTCATCCAGTCTTATTACCACCGGGCTGGGATCATGCGTAGGTGTGTGTTTATGGGACCCGTTGACCAAAGTAGGAGGCATGATTCACATCATGCTGCCCGACAGCAGCCAGGGCAAACCATTACAAAACAAGGCTAAATATGCTGATACGGGGATTGTGTTGCTGGTGGATGAAATGCGCAGGCTCGGCGCCAACCAGGCACGCCTGGTGGCCAAAATTGCCGGTGGAGCCCAAATGTTCGCTTTTCCCAATTCGAACAGCATCATGAGGATCGGCGAGCGTAACGTCGAAGCGGTAAAGAGGTGCCTGGACCTGCTGAATATAAAACTGCTGGCCGAAGATACCGGCGGATCATTCGGCAGGACAATCGAGTTTTTTACGAACAATGCTGAGCTCCGCATCAAGACCATTAACAGGGGCGAAAAAATAATCTAACTGCATGGGGGACTGCAGCGATGTCGGCGGAGGCCAAAGAACTGTGGGAAAAGTATGCGGCCCAAAAAAGCCCGGAAGTGAAAGAAGAGCTGATCCTGCATTATGTCCCGCTGGTCCGCAAAATTGCCAATAAAACGATCCACAACCTTCCCGGCAATTATTCCCGGGAAGACTTATACACATACGGTGTCTTTGGCCTGATTGAAGCAGTAGACCGGTTTGATCCCTACCTGGGTTACCCGTTCGAAACCTTTGCCATAAAAAGAATCAAGGGCGCAATTATTGACGGTATACGTAAAGAAGACTGGATACCTTGGGGTATAAGAAAAAAAGCGAGATTGGTCGAGCAGGCCTACCATAAACTTGAGAGCGTTTTGCAGCGCAGCGCCACCGATGAAGAGGTCGCGCGCGAATTGAACATTTCCCTGGAAGAATATAACAACTGGCTGAAAAACATCAGATTCGTTTCCGTTGTTTCACTGGATGAGCCGCTGCTGGACAGTGAATCCGGCTTGCTGATAGACTGCGTCCCCAACGATCTAAGTCCCAACCCTGTCCAATTAAGCGAGGAGAAAGAGATAAAAAAAATACTGGCTAAAGCGGTGGAAGAACTTCCCGAAAAAGAGAAACTTGTGATCAGCCTTTTTTATTACCATGATTTGTCCAATAAGGAAATAGCTCAGGTCATGGAAATATCCGATTCTCGGGTATCACAGCTTCATACCAAAGCGGTGTTCAGGCTGCGCGGCAAGCTGGCCAGAATGAAAAAGGCCTTTTGAAAGGGGGAGCTTCTGAATGGAGGACAACGGGGTAAGCGTACAGACTGCCAGTGGCAGAAAATACTCGCTCTCCAAAGAACCTGATGGTGTATATTTGACCGTGAGCGAAATGGAAAATCTGATTTTTCCGGCGACGTATGAACAGCTTTGTATGGAACTGGCCCAGAGAAAGATCTTTTTTGACAGCGAGGCAGCAAAACAGTGCTTTGTCGAAGCGAGCGGCAGGCCGACCAAAATTTCCTCCGACCAGGAAGGTTACAACGACGCGACAATATTCAGGGTCCGGGTAACTGACGATAAGCTGAAGGCCTATATCCAGGCATTTCCAATGCGCAACGGGGCGAAAGCGGGCGAGCGGGACATCGAGGCCGCCTTGCAGGAACAAGGTATAAAAGCTGGTATTAATAAACAGCTATTTGCGAAAATTGTGGAAAACCAGGACGATTACGGAGAGTGGCTGGTGGCTGAAGGGGTCCCCTGCATCGATGGTGAGGACGCCAGGTTGATCTTTCATTTCAACCCTGAAGGCATTGAGATTAAGCCGCAGGAACTGGCCGACGGAAGCGTGGACTTCTACAATCTCAATTTAATTCAGACTGTCGCTGCAGGCAGCGTATTGATCGAAAAAGTGCCCCCTACCTCCGGCCGGGACGGGCTGAACGTGTACGGGGAGGAGAAGAGGGCCAAGCCTGGAAAAGACGTGCGTTTCCCGGTGGGACAAAACACCCAGGTTGCCGACAACAACACGAAGCTGATCGCCACCACCACCGGGCATGTGGTTTATGACAAAAAACGGGTCAGCGTTTACCAGACATATGAGGTGAGGGGGGACGTCGATTTCAATACCGGGAACATCAAGTTCCCCGGCAATGTAGTTGTTTACGGAAACGTTAAAAATAATTTCGAGGTGGAAGCTACCGGAGACGTGGAGGTATACGGGAACCTGGAAGGCACGGTAAAGGCCGGGGGAAACCTGCAGGTAAAAAACGGGATTGTGCGGGGCAGGGCTGTCGCCAATGGGTGCGTTTATGCCCGTTACATTGAAAACGGATATGTGGAGAGCAATGAAAGCATTATGGTCACGGAAGCCATAATGCACAGCACCACCAAGGCGGCCAAAAAGGTGGCCGTCGGTGGCAAAAAAGGCCTCCTGGTGGGCGGAAGCTGTTGCGCCGGGGAAGAAATCACCGCCAAGAACATCGGTTCGTCGTCCGGGACGGCGACCGTGCTGGAGGTCGGCATCCGGCCGGAAACCAGGGAAGAGTATAAAGAGGTCTGCCGAAAGCTGGCCATACTGCAGGAAGAATGCCGGAAATGCGAGAAAATCGTCAAGGCGCTGCAGGAAATCAAAAAAACGACCGGCAGCCTGCCGGAAAACAAGAACGAGATATTTCTCAAGGTGTGCCGGCAGCAGTACCAGATGACCCAGGAAATAGAAAGCCTTAAACAGAGAAAGAACGAACTGGAAAACATTTTTTACAGCCTGGAAAATGCCAGGGTTTGTGTTGAAAACCCAGTTGTTTTTCGGGGTGACGCTGTACATGGGCAAGTCGGTTTTTAACGTGCTGGAGGAAATGAGAAGCGTCATGTTCAAAATTGAAGGGTTTGAAATCAAGCATGTGCCGTTGAGAGGAAGGTGAGCGAGACATGACGGTGAACCCTGTGGACATGCAGGTCATCCTGCCGCAGACAGGACAGGTGAATCGCTTGCAGCGCGGCCTTCAACAACAGCAGCAGACGGAGCAGAAGGTTCTGGGCCAGACGGTCCAACAAGAAAACAGGCTCAAGGAACAAAACGTCAATAAATATGAGCAAACACGGCAAAAGAAGATCGACGACCAGAACCGGGAAGACCAAAAACGGCAGGGCGGTGGCAAGAAAAAAGCGCCCGACCAAGAAGGCCAGGCCAAGCCCGGTGTCGTCCCAGGCGAGGAGAAACAGGCCGGCAGCCTGGTGGACATCAAGATTTAGTGCGAGGTTCATAGCTTCATGACTTGGTCATATATCCGGCAAGAAGGGGTGAAGCCGCATGAATTCGTTGGGTGTTATAATTTTTTTTCTCAACGTTGTCCTCTTATTGCTTGTAACCCATAAAATCAATTGTCTCCGTGACGAGTTGGCGCAGTACAGGAAAATTGAGGCGAATGTCGCAGCGATGGTCGACAGGCACTTGCAGTTGGCCGATCTCGTTTTAGAGGAACTGGACGGAAAGATAAATGAGGCCGGGACAGCTTTGCCGAAATCCATGGAGAACGACCAGACCGCGGGGCAAAAAGAAACAGGCCGGTCGGACAACGAGGCGGTGGCAGCGAACAAAAAAAGGAGTTTAAGAAACGAGGCCGGCCCCAAAATCGTTCACTTGCGCCAGCAAGGTTATTCGGTTCAGGAGATCGCTGAACGGTTGTCGATTTCCCAGGGAGAGATTGCACTCAAGCTTAACCTGTATGAAAAACTGGCCGCCGGCCAGCGGAAAGAACGCGGCTGAAAGAAAGAAAACGCAAGACGCCGTAAAATTTCAGCAGACAGGAGAAGAAAATATTTGTGTCGGAGAAGGAGTTTATGATATACTTTCCTATGGCGCAATAACACACGCCGGTTGATTTGGCTTCCCGGTGCCTGGCCTAAAGGTCGGAAGCCAGGATGAGACAGGCGGAGGGAAAAACCGGGGGAAAGGAGGTGTGGCATTGTCTGTCATCTCGATGAAACAGCTGCTGGAGGCCGGTGTGCATTTCGGGCACCAGACGCGGCGCTGGAATCCTAAAATGGCGCCGTACATTTTTACAGAACGAAACGGCATCTATATTATCGACCTCCAGAAGACCGTAAAAAAGGTGGAAGAAGCTTACGAGTTTATCCGCAGCACTGTATCGGAAGGCAAACACATCCTGTTTGTCGGCACCAAGAAACAGGCCCAGGAAACGGTAAAAGAAGAAGCGGAACGCTGCGGCATGTACTATGTGAATGTGCGGTGGCTGGGAGGCATGCTGACCAACTACCATACGATACAGAAACGGATCCAGCGGTTAAAGGACCTGGAAGCGATGAAGGAGAACGGGACCTTTGACGTTTTGCCGAAAAAGGAAGTGGCCAAGCTGTTGGCCGAGGCGGAGAAGCTCGAAAAATTTTTGGGCGGGATCAAGAACATGCCGGGAATTCCTGGCGCGCTGTTTGTGATCGACCCGCGCAAAGAACACATTGCCGTTACAGAAGCAAGACGGTTGGGGATACCCATTGTCGCCATTGTCGACACTAACTGCGATCCTGACGAAATAGACTATATCATACCAGGGAACGACGACGCCATCAGGGCCGTCAAGCTGCTGACCAGCAAAATGGCTGATGCTGTCCTGGAAGCTACTCAGGGACGCGTTGGTGACGAAGCTGAAGAAGAGAAAGAAGAACAGGAAGAACAGGAAGCCGCAGGGATTTGAACTGAAGCGGCGCGGTCTCAGGCGGTTGAAAGCGGAAACCTTCACAAGGGGTGGCCGAAGGGGAAGTTGGTGCCCCGGGCCACCCCTTTGAATATGTAATTTTGCCGCGGATGATAATATCAAATAGCAGCATAATGGAATTGAAAATATTAGGGAGGCGATGAAATGGAAGTAACCGCCCAGATGGTTAAAGAGCTGAGAGAAAGAACCGGTGCCGGGATGATGGACTGCAAAAAGGCCCTTGTAGAAAAGAACGGCGATATGGACAAAGCCATTGAGTATTTGAGGGAAAAAGGGTTGGCAGCGGCGGCAAAAAAGGCCGGCAGGATTGCGACGGAAGGAGTAATCGAATCATATATACACGGCGGTGGCCGCATCGGGGTACTGGTTGAGGTGAACTGCGAGACTGATTTTGTGGCTAAAACACCGGAGTTTAGGGAATTGGCGAAGGAAATCGCGATGCAGGTTGCCGCTTCGCGGCCGGAATATGTGGAAAAGGCGGACGTGCCGGAGGAAGTCATAGCCAAAGAGAGAGAGATCTTCCGCCAACAGGCCTTGAATGAAGGCAAACCGGAAAAAGTTGTCGACAGAATGGTGGAAGGGCGGATAGAAAAGTTTTATAAAGAGGTATGCCTTATGGAACAGCCGTACATCAGGAATCCGGACATCACAGTACGGCAGCTGATCGCCGAGAAGATAGCAAAAATCGGCGAAAATATCAAGGTCCGCCGGTTCGTGCGCTATGAGCTGGGAGAAGGCTTGGAGAAGAAAAAAGATACCTTTGTTGAAGATGTGATGGCCCAGATCAAAGGCTGAAGGTAAAGAGAGAACACTGTAGTGTTCTCTTTTTGACAATCTACCCGCAGGTTTGTTCGTCTTGCGAAAAAAGGGTTTTGCGGAAAAGTGTAGAAAAACAGATTGGGGGCTTTTGTTCCGTATGCTGACAAAATATAAACGGGTAGTCATCAAACTGAGCGGAGAAGCCTTGGCCGGCGAACTGGGCTATGGTATCGAGCACAGGATCCTTGACTCGATAGCCAGGCAGGTCAAAGAGATCTGCGAAATGGGAGTGGAGACCGCCATTGTGGTTGGAGGTGGCAATATCTGGCGGGGAGTTGCCGGCAGCGCCCGAGGCATGGACAGAGCTACTGCCGACTATATGGGTATGCTGGCTACGGTCATAAATGCGCTGGCCTTGCAGGATGCACTGGAGAACCATGGCGTCGACACGCGGGTCTTATCGGCAATTGAAATGCGCTCGGTGGCCGAACCGTATATCCGGCGAAGGGCAATCAGGCACCTGGAGAAAGGGCGGGTGGTCATTTTTGCTGCCGGGACAGGAAACCCGTATTTTTCCACAGACACTACCGCCGCCTTGCGGGCGGCGGAGATCGAAGCGGAGGTCATCCTGATGGCCAAAAAGGTTCAGGGGGTGTACGACTCTGACCCCAGGAAGAACCCTGCCGCACGTAAATTTGATGAACTATCCTACATCGACGTGCTTAACAAAGGGCTGGGCGTGATGGATTCCACGGCGACCTCGCTGTGCATGGACAACAAAATACCCCTTATTATCTTCAGCATACTGGAGGAAGGCAATATTAAAAAGGTGATAACCGGCGAACAAATAGGAACTTTCATCGGGAGGGAAGAGACTGGTGTTAAAGGAAGCAATTAAAGAGGCAGAGGAAAAGATGAAAAAATCAATCGAAATCCTGCGGAAAGAATACTCTACCTTGAGGGCGGGAAGAGCAAATCCCGCGATTCTGGAAAAGGTGCTTGTCGAGTATTACGGGACACCTACGCCGATTAACCAGCTCGCCAGCATCGCCGCACCCGAGCCTCGGTTGTTGACGATCCAGCCGTGGGACAAGACAATTGTGCCTGCTGTGGAAAAAGCCATTCTCAAGTCCGATCTCGGATTGAATCCCAGCAGCGACGGCGGCATAATCAGAATTGTCATCCCCCAGCTGACCCAGGAGAGGAGGTTGGAGCTGGTTAAGATGATCAAAAAGAAGGCCGAGGAATGCCGCGTCAGCATCCGCAATGTGCGCCGGGAAACCAACGAGCGGATCAAAGCCCTGGAAAAAAACAAAACCATTTCCGAAGACGAAAGCAAAAAGGGCCAGGAAGATGTACAAAAGATGACGGATAAGTACATCAAGGAAGTGGACCATGTTTTAGAAGCCAAGGAAAAGGAGATAATGGAAGTATAGGATGAGCAATTCTTTGCGTAATAATATGGTGTGGGAACCGGAGTTCCCAGTGTTGCTGGGGAAAACGCCCGAAGAAGCTTGCAGCGCTCTTCAAGGCCAGGGGTTGAAATGTGCGGTGCTCCACACTTCCGCTGTTCGGCCGCCTGGCGATGCCGAACTCAGAGTCATCCGCATCAGGAGGAGCGGGCAGGAAGCCGAAATCCTGACAGGTCTTTTTCAGAAAAGCGGTGTTACAGCAGGAAAGGGATGGCAGGATAACCCCCTTGAACAGGGGGTTATCCTGCATAGGGAGGCAACAGGTGACGATGAGTCTATATTTTAAGAATCTATTTAAAAAAAGAAGCCCGCTGCCTGCGGAAATCAACAGTCAAGCTATCCCGCGGCATGTGGCCATTATTATGGACGGGAACGGGAGATGGGCCAAAAAGAAAGGGTTGCCGCGTGCGGCCGGCCACAGGGCAGGAATGGAAACGCTGAAAAGGGTAGTAGAATCGGCAATCAGGATTGGCATTACCCACCTTACGGTGTACGCCTTTTCGACCGAAAACTGGAAAAGACCGCCAGACGAGATCAATGCCTTGATGAACCTCCTGGTTGAGTATGTCGACAGGGAGCTTCTTCAATTAAAACAAAACGGTGTGCGAGTGAAGGCCATTGGCAACCTGGAACAGTTGCCGGATAGGGCGAGGAGCCAGATTGAGAAGGCAGCGGCCGAGACGGACGGCAACTGCAGGCTGAACCTCTTAATAGCACTGAATTACGGCGGGCGGAGAGAAATAGTGGAGGCTGCCCGGACCCTTTGCCTTGCTGCCAAAGAGGGAAAACTGGAACCGGGCGAAATTGACGAAGAGAAATTTGCCGGATGCCTTTATACTGCAGGCGTGCCTGATCCGGACCTGATCATTCGTACTTCCGGCGAAATGCGCTTGAGCAACTTCCTCCTGTGGCAGTCGGCTTATGCCGAGTATTGGGCAACTCCCGTATTGTGGCCGGATTTTTCGGAAACGGATCTGTGGCACGCGATTCGCGATTACCAGGGACGCCAGCGGCGTTACGGCGGATTGCAGGCTGGAAGGTGAGGGCAAGACATGTTGGCGAAAAGAGTGCTGGTCGCCCTGATCGGGATACCTGTTGTCGTCTTCGCGCTTTATGCAGGCGGACTCATCCTGCTGCTGGCAGTAATTATCCTGGCGCTGGCCGGCCTGTCGGAATTCAAAGAACTGGCCGCCCGGTCGGGGCAGCGGCTGTTGCCGTTGCCTATGTGGGCCGGGGGATTGCTTCTCCCGTTTGCCGGTCTATACGGGATCGACCTTTGTGCCGCAGTCTTTCTGCTTATTATCATTTCGGCGGCCGTGCTTTATCTGTTTAGTTTTCCGCGTTATACTCCAGTCGAACTGTCATTTACTGTGGCCGGGGTTATCTATATAGCCCTTGGGTTTTCTCACCTGCTGCTCATCAGGGGTCTTGCAAACGGTTTCTGGCTGCTTGTCTATTTGTTTGTTATTGTTTGGAGCACCGATACAGGGGCGTACTTTGCCGGTACCATGTTCGGAAGGCGATTGCTAGCTCCCGACATCAGCCCGCAAAAGAAATGGGAGGGGTTTTGGGGAGGCCTGCTGTCAAGTGTCCTGGCCGCCTATCTGCTGATCGGGCTGTCAACCCCTGAGAACGGCTTGCTCTTTCTGGGGCTTGCCCCGCTGATTTCCTTGGCGTGTCAGGCTGGAGACCTGTTCGAGAGCGCCTTAAAAAGGCACGCCGGGGTAAAAGATTCGGGGACGATCATCCCCGGGCACGGCGGGATACTGGATCGGTTTGACAGCACCCTCTGGGCTGCGCCGATAACATATTACCTATGTTTGTTGATGGAAAGGTTGTTTTGATCATGAATCCCGGAACAGAACGCCATCTTGAAACCTTGCTGAAGCTGGGCATTGCGCTGGTATTGATCGTGACCGTGTTTTTTTCTTTCACCTACCTGTTCCCGCTGCTGTTCAGAGTGTCGGGAAGCCTGGTCTGGGGTTTCTTGCCGTTTATCCTGGCCGTGGTACTGGCCATCCTGATCGACCCATTTGTGGACTGGTTGAGCGCCAAAAAAAGGTTCACACGCGGGTTGGCCGTGGCCGTCACCTTAATTATGCTGTTTTCCGGCATTGTCTTGCTGGTTATGCTGGCGATTTCCCGGCTGGTAGTGGAACTTACTGGTCTTTCAGCCCGTCTTCCAGGCTACACGCAGTATTTATTCCAGCACGGGCTGGAAATCATTGACCAGCTAAGGGTCTATTTCAGCAACAACCCTTTACCGCCTGAAGCACAGGCCGTTTTGAACTCCAATATGCAGGGTCTTGTCAATGGCCTAACGGATTTCATTGGTTCAGCGGTCAGCCTTCTGTTCGGATTAATCACCGGCCTGCCTGGTTTTGTGGCAATCATTATCGTGTCAGGGCTGGCCACCTTTTTTATCAGCAGGGATAAAGAAGCGATCATGCGCTATTTATACGGCCTGATTCCCAAAAAGTTCGTCAGGCCGACCAGTATGGCGGTAGGCGAGGTCTGCGCGGCCCTGGTGGGGTTTTTTCGCGCCCAGACGATGTTGATAAGCCTGACCGCAATCCTGACCATAACCGGGCTCTACATCCTGAAGGTTGATTACGCCTTGACCCTCGGGGTCATTGTGGGTATTTTTGACCTGTTGCCGGTGTTGGGCCCGGGAACAATACTCGTGCCCTGGGCGGTTGTTCAACTGCTCACCGGCGATTATGGTTTCGGGATATCCCTGCTAATCCTGTACGGCGTGCTGGTTGGGGTGCGGCAGCTGTTGGAGCCCAAAATTGTGTCGCAGCAGCTCGGGCTGCACCCGTTGGCAACTCTGATGGCCCTGTACCTTGGGCTCGCCTTCCTTGGCGTTTGGGGCATCATTATTGGCCCGTTTGCCGTTGTGCTGGCCAAAGCAGTAACAAGAAGCGCCAGGACCGTGAAGAAGGAAAAGTAGGCGGGTTTGTCAAAACAAATAAACTCATACGGAGGAGAAAACGTGGCCAAAAGGATCGTCATACTAGGTTCAACCGGGTCCATTGGCCGCCAGGCCCTGCAGGTGGTTGATGAATTCCCGGGCGAGTTTGAGGTTGTAGGCCTGGCGGCAGGATCCAATATGGAACTTCTGGCGGAGCAGATCGTTAGGCACAGCCCTGCCTATGCGGTGGCAGGGGACAAGGACGCGGCTTTAAGGCTTGGCAATTTAAGCCGGGACTGGAAACTAACGGTAATGTACGGTGACAAAGGCCTGGAATTTTTGGCGGGGCTGGAAGGTTTGGACTTGGTGCTGGTTGCGGTATCGGGAATCAAAGGGCTGCGGCCCACTTTGGCCGCGCTGGGCCAGGGGACTACGGTTGCCCTAGCCAATAAGGAGGCCCTGGTCACGGGCGGGGGTCTGGTGATGAACAAGGCCGGGGAACGGAAGGCCAGGATCCTGCCGGTCGACAGCGAACATTCTGCAATATTCCAGTGCCTGGAAGAAATAAACTCGGCCGCAGTGGAAAAAATACTGCTGACCGCTTCGGGAGGACCTTTTCTCAATTTCAGCGCGGCCGAGCTGGAAGAAGTAAAACCGGCCCAGGCACTCAGGCATCCCCGCTGGAAAATGGGAGCGAAGATCACCGTTGACAGTGCGGGGCTGGTAAACAAGGGGCTGGAAGTGATTGAGGCGCATTGGCTGTATGGCATGCCCTATGAGCAGATTGAGGTGCTTATCCATCCCCAGAGCATAGTTCATTCCCTGGTCCAGTATGCCGACGGTTCAGTGCTGGCCCAGTGCAGCCTGCCGGACATGCGGATCCCAATTCAATATGCCTTCTTTTATCCCCAGAGGCGCAAGAACAGTTTCCCTCGGGTGGACTTCGCCGCAATCAAGGAACTCACTTTTTCCCAGCCGGACTTGGAAAGGTTTCCCGGCCTTGCCCTGGCGTATGAGGCCGGTAAAGCGGGCGGGACAATGCCTGCCGTGTACAACGGTGCAAACGAAAAGGCAGTGGAGTTGTTTCTGGCCGAAAGGATAAAATTCAGTTCAATTCCGGTGGTTATTGAGAAAGTAATGCAACGGCACCGGCCGCTGATGGAATTCGGCCTGGAAGAAATTTTAGAGATTGACCGGTGGTCGCGGCTGGCAGCCGGGGAAGCGGCCTGTGGACTTGACCTTTGAAGGGGTGGTTTTATTGCAGACGTTTGTTGCCTCGTTGGTCGTTTTTGGCCTGATAATCTTTTTCCATGAGTTCGGGCACTATCTCCTGGCAAAGGCAGCAGGGGTCCGGGTTGAGGAGTTTGCGCTGGGCATGGGCCCCAAAATAGTAAGCCAAAAATGGGGTGAAACCGTTTATTCGATCAGGGCGCTGCCGTTGGGCGGTTTTTGCCGGATGTCTGGCGAGACGGGAGCAGCCGATGATGAAGCGCCGGTTCGTACCGACCCCCACCGATTTAATCAGAAACCGGTGTGGATCCGGATTGCGGTTATCGCTGCAGGCCCCTTGATGAATTTTGTGCTGGCGGCATTAATTTATACAGCGCTGTTTTCAGTGATCGGCATTCCGGAAGACTATACTACAAAAATAGGGTCGGTTGTCGCCGGGAGCCCGGCGGAACAGGCAGGTCTGCGGGCCGGTGACCTGGTTGAGCGGATTGACGGTATCAAGGTCAACAGCTGGCGGGAACTGGTGGACATTATTCACGGCAGCGCCGGAAAACGGATCCAGATGGAAATCGTCAGGGGCGGAAACCATGTCAAGATAGAAACAACCCCGAAGCTTGATCCGGAGAGCCAGGTCGGAATGATCGGCATCACGCCGGCGGAGCCGCTCTGGAAAAAGGTCGGCTGGTGGGAAGGTCTGAGAAACGGCTGCCGGCGGACCTGGGAAATAACCAGGCTGACGGTAGCCGGCCTGGCGGAAATGGTCAGCGGCAGGACGTCAACTGAAGGTATTGCCGGGCCGGTCGGCATAATCCAGATGATCGGAGAGTCGGCAAGGTTTGGATTGGTTTACCTGGTGAACCTCACTGCCCTCATTTCGATAAACCTCGGGTTGATCAATCTCCTGCCGATCCCTGCCCTGGACGGAAGCCGCCTGCTGTTCCTTGCCTTTGAAGGGCTCCGTGGCCGGCCCGTCAACCCGGCCAAAGAGAACTTCGTTCACCTGCTAGGATTCATCTTCCTGATGGTTCTCTTGGTGATCATCACTTACCGGGACCTCATCAGAATATTTGTTTAGGGTTGCCAGGGGGTAAAGATGAACAGAGATCATTTCGGCCGACGGAAAACAAAGAACTTTTACCTGGGAACGGTTGGGATCGGGCACGAACACCCCGTTTCCATCCAGTCGATGACCAACACCAATACGCGGGATGCACGCTCTACTGTGGCCCAGATTGCGGATCTTGCCGCTGCAGGCTGCGAGATCGTGCGGGTGGCGGTCCCGGACGAGGAAGCCGCCCTTGCCCTGGAGACGATTGTAAAGGAATCGCCGCTCCCGGTTGTGGCCGATATCCATTTTGACTACAGGTTGGCCCTGCTGGCCCTGGAAAAAGGGGTCGCTGGGCTCAGGCTGAATCCAGGCAACATCGGAGCGGGGTGGAAGGTCAAGGAGATTGCCCGCGAGGCCTTGGCGCGTAATGCGCCAATTCGCGTCGGGGTCAACAGCGGTTCGCTGGAAAAAAGGCTGTTGGAAAAATACGGCGGGCCCTGTGCGGAGGCAATGGTGGAAAGCGCTTTGCATCACGTGAGATTGCTGGAAGAACAGGGGTTTGATCTGATCAAGGTTTCGCTGAAGTCGTCACATGTTCCGATGATGATCGAAGCCTGCCGGAAGTTTGCCAGTCTGACCCTGTATCCATTGCACCTGGGGGTTACGGAGGCCGGCCTTCCGGAAAGAGGGAGTATCAAATCAGCCCTGGGGATCGGTACGTTGCTGGCCGAAGGGATCGGCGACACGATCCGGGTTTCTCTGACCGGCGACCCGGTCCCGGAAATCAAGGTCGCGCGGATGATCTTGCGCATGCTTGGGCTGAGGAACCTGGGAGTGGAGATCATCTCCTGCCCGACATGCGGCCGTTGCCAGATCGACCTGCCCGCCTTGGCCAGGGCGGTGGAAGAGAAAACCAGGGACCTTGCTTTTCCCCTGACCGTTGCGGTAATGGGCTGCGCCGTAAACGGGCCTGGCGAGGCCAGGGAAGCTGATGTCGGTATAGCCGGAGGAAAAGGTGAAGGACTGGTGTTTGTCAGGGGCCGGATTGTACGCAAGGTCCCTGAAAATGAGCTGCTGGATGCTCTTTGGGAGCAAATAGAAATATTAATACATGAAGGGGTATAAACGATGTTAGTGAGCAAACTGTACGCGCCAACGCTGCGCGAGACGCCAGCCGAAGCAGAAGTCGCAAGCCACCGGCTGCTGGTCAGGGCGGGGTTCATCCGCAAATCATCTGCGGGGGTCTATACTTATTTGCCGCTGGCCCAGCGCGTTCTGCAAAAAATATCGGCCATAGTGAGAGAAGAAATGGATAAGGCCGGCGGCCAGGAGATAATCATGCCGGTCATCCAGCCGGCCGAGTTATGGCTTGAATCCGGGCGTTGGCATGTCTACGGAAAAGAACTGTTCAGGCTTAAAGACAGGCACGACCGCGACTTTTGCCTTGGACCGACCCATGAGGAAATCATCACCGACCTGGTGCGGATGGATGTTTCTTCCTACCGGCAACTGCCGCTGATGCTATATCAGATACAAAACAAATACCGGGACGAGCGGAGGCCGCGTTTTGGGCTGATGCGCGGCCGCGAGTTCATTATGAAAGACCTGTATTCGTTCGACCGTGACGAGGAGGGACTGGAAAAGAGCTACCGAAAAATGTTCGATGCGTACACGGCGGTGTTTACCCGCTGCGGGTTGAACTTTCGCCCCGTGGAGGCAGATTCGGGCGCCATCGGAGGCAGCGTCAGCCATGAATTTATGGTAATTGCCGATTCGGGAGAAGCGGCAATTGTATATTGCCAGGCCTGCTGTTATGCCGCAAACGCCGAAATTGCGCCGTGTTTTCCCTCCGGCAATGAGCAGGAAGACCCGTTGCCGGTGCAAGCAGTCGATACGCCCGGGAAATCAAGCATTGAAGAGGTTTCTTCCTTTCTTAATGTACCTGCCAAAAAACTGATCAAGACATTGTTTTTCCTGGCTGACGGCAAGCTGATCGCTGTTTTGGCGCGTGGTGACAGGACGGTCAATGAGATTAAGGTCCAACGTCTTCATCCGTCGCTCACCTTTGAGTTGGCACCGGCTGAAAAGGTCAGGGAGGGAGCCGGTTGCGATCCGGGATATGTAGGACCGGTTGGGCTGGTAGAGCGGGGAGTGACGGTGTATGCGGACGAAGAGGTCCGGACGATGGTCAACGCGGTCTGCGGCGCCAACGAGGAAAACCGCCACCTGTTAAATGTTTTGCCGGGCCGCGATTTCCAGGTGACGGCCTACTCCGATCTGCGGCAAATAGAAGACGGAGAGCGCTGCCCGGAATGCGGCGGGGTCCTGAGCTCGGCCAGGGGTATTGAAGTGGGGCAGGTATTCAAACTGGGTACAAAATACAGCAGCGCCTTAAAGGCTACTTTCGTGGACGAAAGCGGCCAGGAAAAGCCGATTGTGATGGGATGTTACGGGATCGGCATAAGCCGCACGATGGCTGCAGCCGTAGAACAAAACCATGACCAGGACGGGATTGTTTGGCCGGTGGCCATCGCTCCTTACCATGCGGTGGTCATACCAGTCTCGGTAAGCGATGAACGGATATGGCAGGCGGCGGTGGAGGTTTATGAAAGCCTGATGGAAAACGGAGTTGAGGCGGTGCTCGATGATCGGGACGAACGGGCCGGGGTCAAGTTCAAGGACGCTGACCTGATCGGATACCCGTTGCGCATCACGATAGGAAAAAGGTTTCTGGAGGAAAACCTGTTGGAGATCAAGATGCGCAAGGAAAAGAATGTCAGTTTTGTCCCCAGAAATGATATAATAAATTATGTCAAGGGAGTTTTGAAATAATAAATAGCAATAAGAGCATTATATGCGTGCAGGACTGGAGAGCTATAAGGTTAGGGAGGGGGCTGCTGATGTGCGTGACGGCAATCATACCAGCCTACAACGAGGAAAGATATATCGGGGGAGTATTGGCGCCCTTACGCGAAGTTAAGGAAATAACCCAGATAATCGTGGTCAGCGACGGCTCCACAGATAACACTGCCGGCGAGGCTAGAAAACAACAGGTTGAGGTCATCGAACTGCGGCAAAACGTCGGCAAAGGCGGGGCCATGGCCGCCGGGCTGAAAAAGGCGAAGGAAGACGTGGTACTGTTTATGGATGCCGACCTCGTAGGGTTAACCAGACGGCATGTACTCGATATGATCAGGCCGGTTCTGGCGGGTCAGGCTGATATGACCCTTGGGCTTTTTGAGCAGGGCCGGCTGACCACCGATATGGCGCAGTTTATCGCACCTTTCCTGTCAGGGCAGCGCTGCATCAGGAAACATCTGCTTGACGGGTTCAGCGGGTGGGAGGACGCAGGGTTCGGAGTGGAGGCGGTCCTGACCTCCTTTGCCCACGAAAACAGCCTGCGGGTTCTGAACGTCTATTTACCGGCGCTGTCGCATGTGATGAAGGAAGAAAAACTCGGACTGTTCAAGGGATTTGCCTACCGGATGAAGATGTACTGGGAGATCGCGAAAAAGGTGCGCTCAGGGGTGTAACCTATGATGGCCGATTATGAGCTGACGATGGCGTTGCGTTTGCTGCTGGCAGCGGTTTTGGGCGGTCTGGTTGGCCTGGAGCGGGAGAGCGTGAACAAGGCGGCCGGATTTCGCACCCATACACTGGTTTGTTTAGGCTCGTGCCTGATCATGATCACTTCCATTGAAATGTATACGATGCACGGATTCAGTGCGGACCCGGCCAGGCTGGCCGCGCAGGTGGTAAGCGGGATTGGCTTTTTAGGGGCCGGCACGATCATGCGTTCCGGGTTCGGTATCCGGGGTTTGACAACAGCGGCTTCGCTGTGGGTTGTGGCGGGCATCGGCCTGGCGGTGGGAGCGGGCCGTTACACCACCTCGGTAGTGACGACGGCCATTGTGTTTTTGGTGTTGGTGTACATGGGCCGGCTGGAAAACTTCGTCAAATCGAAAAAAAAGAACCTGAAGACCATCGAGACGGTGATTGAAGACAGGCCGGGACAGTTGGGCCGGGTATCGACCGCCTTGGGCGAGATGGAGATTCAAATCCGCAAGGTGGAGCTGGGAGAACCGTCCAGCGACCACAAGGTCAGGCTGACCCTGGTCGTCAACATCCCGTACAATCTTGTTATAAAAGATGTCAAAGAACGTTTAGGCAAAATTGAAGGGGTTTATGAAGTGGATATAAACTGAAGGCGAGCACCCCAAGCCTGGTCCCCCTCCTGGAGGCAGGTCGGGGCATCGGGCTACAGGGACGGGAGGAGAAGCGACTGTGCCTTTGCTGCAGGATAAACACGAATCGCCATGGCAACAACTTCTTTCGTCCGCACCGCTTGCGCAGGAGGTGCGCGATTGCCTGGCCGGGTTCAAGTTGAAAAGGATTATGATTTCCCAGGCCGAACAAGCTTGGGAAATATATTTTCAGTGCCCCAACGAGCCCGAAGAGGAGGTCATACAATCCCTAAGGGCGATTTGGGAGGGATTTTTTGGCGCTGAAGGCCGGTTCGTCTTTCATTTTGAACAGGAAGCGCGGTATGACAGCCTGGCTGATCTTTGCCGCCAGGACTGGCCTGAAATAGTGGACAGGCTGTCGCGGGACATGCCCAGCTGCCGTGGTTGGTTGGTCGAGGCCGATGTGATCGCCGGCGAAAACAAGCTGGTCGTGGAGATCCCGCACGAGGCCGGACACGCTTACTTGACAACCCACGGCGTGAAAGAAAAACTGGAATCGCTCCTGAAACAGGAGTATAATTTAGCGGTTGATGTTTCCCTGATTGCCGGCTCGGCAAAGTCCGGCCAAACCGAAGAAGAAGACGGATGCTGGTTTGATGAGCTTGAGGAATCATATCGCCGTCTGCTCGCTGAAGCGGCCAGTAAACCGAAACCTGGCGGGGCTGGTAAAAAGAAGGAAGACGGAAGCAAGGTGATACTCGGTAAAAAGATAACCGGGAAGCCGACGCCACTGGCTGAAATAACAGAGGAAGAAAACAACGCCGTGGTTAAAGCCCGCGCGTTCAATATTGAACGGAGGAATTTGAAAAGCGGCCGGATGCTGATCCAGTTTTGCATATCCGACCAGACCGATTCTCTGGCCTGCAAGATAATCGACAGCGCCGAAAAAGCCGCCATGATCCTCGATTGTCTGCAGGAAAACGGGTGGTATATACTGCGCGGTCCAGTGCGTACAGACCGGTATACCCAGGAACTGACCATGCTCCCGGCGGATATAATGGAGACGACGGTCGATACACGCCAGGACCAGGCGCCGGAAAAGAGGATCGAACTTCACCTGCACACAAAAATGAGTGCCATGGACGGCCTGACCGAGGCGCACGAGGCTGTTGAGCGGGCGGCCCGGTGGGGGCACGAAGCGGTTGCCATAACTGACCATGGCGTAGTGCAAGCCTTTCCGGAAGCTTATGAGGCGGGTTTGAAACATGGGTTGAAAATCATTTACGGGTTGGAAGGCTACCTGTTTGACGAGGAGGAAAACGAAGGCCTCAAAACCAAAGCGCCAACCTACCATTGCATTTTGCTGGCAGTCAACCAGGAAGGGTTGAGGAACCTTTACGAGCTGGTCACGATTTCTCATTTGCACCATTTTTACCGGGTTCCCAGGCTGCCCAGAAAGGAATTGACTAGACTGCGCCAAGGGTTGCTGATCGGCTCGGCTTGCGAGGCCGGCGAGCTGATCCGGGCTTACTTGGGAGGCGCCGGGGAGCAGGAATTGGAGCGGATTGCCAGTTTTTATGATTTTTTGGAAATACAGCCCCGTCAAAACAATTATTTCATGCTCGAAAACGGAACATTCCAGTCTGAAGAGGAAATACTGACGATGAACAAAACGATCTACCGGCTGGGTGTAAAGCTGGGCAAACCGGTAGTGGCCAGCGGCGACGTGCATTTCCTGGACCCTGAGGACGAAATTTACAGGCGCATTCTGATGGCGGGGAAAGGATTTGACGAGGCAGACAGACAGGCACCGCTGTATTTCAAAACCACCGACGAAATGCTGGAAGAGTTCGCGTACCTGGGCCGGAATGAAGCCTATGAGGTGGTGATCAAAAACCCGCGGGACATCGCTTCACGGGTGGAGG
>Ga0067045_1027557_pt1 | contig 93201 bp, 89 predicted proteins | sample TerdegcTABiofilm_FD_59184 | JGI IMG/M metagenome (GOLD analysis project Ga0067045, IMG submission 59184) | Combined Assembly of (Gp0054472, Gp0054536) Wastewater bioreactor microbial communities from Singapore -Terephthalate degrading...
CTCCTTCCGCTAAAAGACCTAATAGGAGATGTTCTGTTCCAAGATAATTATGGTTAAGTCTTCTAGCTTCTTCTCTTCCTAATGTTAATACTCTTCTTGCTTGATCAGTAAACTTATCCCACATGATCAGACTCTCCTTAAGATTGCTTCTTCATAAAAATTATACTATAGATATATATAAAAACAACCGCCCCTAGTATTGCTGAGATAATATTCACATTATAAATTCGAATCGAGGAAAGAAAGACATCTACTAACCAACTTCCTATAAAAGCAGAGATAATAAGTCCCCATATTCCACCAACAAACTTATCTTTTAAAAAGACTTTAGCTATTCCCCCCACCACTATTGCTATCAAGAGATAGATCAGATATCTCATTTATTCCCTCCTGTTTACACTTACATTTTACTATAGTTCATATACTATTATCAAGTATTAAGTAAACAATCAAGCCCCCTAGAATCTAGGGGGCTTGATTTTAATCTTTTGGCTCTACAGAAGCTGTTGGCTCTTCTGTCCTTTTCTTAAAGGTTATCTGCCCATTCTCTGCAGTTACAAGTATTGTATCCCCTTCTTTAAAGTCTCCTCTTAATAAGAGTTCGGAAAGAGGATTCTCTATAAGACGTTGTATAGTCCTTCTTAAAGGTCTAGCCCCAAGGGCTGGCTCATATCCTTCTTTAGCCAGTATATCCTTTACTTCCTCTGTAACTTCCATATTCATTCCTTGAGCTCTAATCTGACGGTAGACTTTATTCAGCATAAGATCTACAATCTGCTTTATCTGTTCTTGTGTCAATGAGTGGAAGATTATAATCTCGTCTATTCTATTTAGAAATTCTGGTTTGAAGTAATAATTTAGCTGTTTCATTAGTTCTGTCTTTATTTCATTATATACCTTTGGATCCTCTCCACCTTTAAGCTTCTCCATTATAAGTGGTGCACCTATATTAGAGGTCATAATTATAACTGTATTCTTGAAATCTACAGTCCTTCCTTGCCCATCAGTAAGCCTACCATCATCTAGTATCTGTAAAAGGATATTAAATACATCTGGATGAGCCTTCTCAATCTCGTCTAGAAGTATCACAGAGTAAGGTCTTCTCCTAACAGCTTCCGTTAATTGACCACCCTCTTCATATCCTACATAGCCAGGAGGTGCACCAATCAATCGAGAAACCGTATGTTTCTCCATATACTCAGACATATCTATTCTAATGAGGGCTTCTTCATCGTTAAATAGGTATTCTGCCAAAGCTCTAGCTAGTTCTGTCTTACCTACACCTGTAGGCCCAAGGAATAAGAATGAACCAATCGGCTTATTTGGATCTTTTAATCCAGCCCTAGCTCTTCTTATAGCCTGAGATATAGCCTTAACTGCCTCATCTTGTCCGACTATTCTCTGGTGTAGGATATCTTCCATATCTAATAACTTTTTACTCTCCTCCATAGAGATCTTAGTTACTGGAACTCCAGTCCAATTGGAAACTATCCTAGCCACATCGTCCGCAGTAACTTCAGCTTTTTCTTTAAACCTATCTTGTTCCCACTTTTTCTTGAGCCCTTCAAGTTCTTTTTGTAATTCTTTCTCCCTATCTCTTAGCGTAGCTGCCCTTTCATATTCTTGGGCGTTCACAGCTGCCTCTCTTTCTTTGGCTATTCTCTCTATCTCTCTTTCCAAATTCTTTATTTCAGGTGGAGGAGATACACTTCTAAGCCTTACATCTGCACATGCCTCATCTATAAGGTCTATAGCTTTATCTGGTAGATACCTATCAGTAATATACCTATCGGAAAGGACAGCTGCATTATATATAGCTTCATCAGTAATCTTAACTCTGTGATAAGCCTCATATCTATCTCTAAGGCCCTTTAGTATCTCTATAGTTTCCTCAACGGTAGCTTCTCTAACTAAAACTGGTTGGAATCTACGTTCTAATGCTGCATCTTTTTCTATATGCTTTCTATACTCGTCTAATGTGGTAGCTCCAATGCACTGTAATTCTCCTCTAGCAAGGGCAGGCTTTAAGATATTAGATGCATCGATAGCCCCTTCCGCAGCTCCTGCTCCTACAATGGTGTGTAATTCATCTAAGAAGAGTATAACTTCACCGTTACTATTTATAACCTCATCAACTACTCTCTTGAGCCTTTCTTCAAATTCTCCTCTATACTTTGTTCCAGCTACTATAGCAGCCATATCTAAAGCCATTATCCTCTTGTTTACTAGAGATTCGGGGACTTCACCTCTTACAATTCTTTGAGCTAAACCTTCAACAATAGCTGTCTTACCAACTCCTGGCTCACCTATAAGCACAGGATTATTCTTTGTCCTCCTAGAAAGTATCCTTATAACTCTCTCTATCTCTTCTTCTCTACCAATTACAGGGTCAAGTTTACCTTCTCTTGCCATCTGAGTTAAGTCTCTACTGAACTGATCTAGGGTAGGTGTATTGCTCTTCCCTCTATAACCTCTAGGAGATGTCTTCCTAGACTTTGTTAATTCTTCTCTCACTCTTTCGTAAGTTACTCCTTTCTTATTAAGTATTTGTGAAGGTAAATTCTTTCCTCTTAACAGAGAAAGCAGGATGTGTTCTGCCCCTACATAGTTATCTCCTAAAGAGCTAGCTTCATCACTAGCCCTTTCTATAATCTGCTTAACTTCAGGAGAAACTGTTCTTTCTCCCTCTAAAGGAGAAGGAACAGCATTTTCCTCTATCTCCCTCTTCAATTCCTCTATGTTTACTCCAAGATTAGAAAGAATTTTTGTCCCAATATTACCTTCCTGTATTATCCCAAGAAGTATATGCTCTGGATTTATTGCTCCGCTACCTAATCTTCTAGCCTCTTCCTCTGCACTTACTAGGACTCTTTCTGCACTTTCAGAGACAGTCTCTGAAACTGGTTCAAATTCTGGCTGATAGAAGAACCTTGTAAGTATATCAGGGAATCCTCCAAAGTCAAAGTCAAATAATGACCTTCTTCCACTTAGTAATCCCTGCTCTCTAGCGCATTCACTACAAAGATGGCTAACTGTCTTTCTTCCATTTACTATACGTGTATACTGGACTGTAGCTTCCCTTTGATGGCATATATCGCACAGCATTCTTTACTTCCCTCCTTTCTTTATAGAAGTCTTTATAAAAATTGGGGGCACTCAAGTGCCCCCAAACTCTCTACTCGATGTTTATCTTTCTCCCTTTAGGAGATACTTCTTGCTTGGGAGCCCTTATCTCAAGTATTCCATCCTTAAACGTAGCTTTAGCTTCTTCGGACTTTACAGCTACAGGTAGAGGTATCACTCTTTCAAATGCACCATAGCTTAGCTCCTTCCTATAGTAATTCTTATCTTTTACTTCTGCTTCTTCTTTAGTCTGTCCTTTGATTGTTATAGAGTCTTCTGTAACTATTACTTCTACGTTATCCTTGCTCACTCCAGGTAGGTTAGCTTTTACTACGATCTCTTTGTCTGTCTCATAGACATCGCATGCTGGAGTCCATACCCTTCTAAACTCTTCTGCGGTCTCTAAGAGAGGTTCTCTCCTAAAGAAAGGAGTCCTCTCAAAAACCTCATCAAAGAGTCTCTCCATTTCCCTCCTTAAAGATTCAATTTCTCTAAATGGGTCCCATCTTCTCAAAGCCATATCCTACACCTCCTTTCAAAAATTTTCTAACAATTCTTTGAGTGTTTCTATAAACACTCCATCTAAATTTAACGAAGCCAGCTCTTCTTCAATCTGCATTATCAGCTTTACCCCTGCTAGACTCATCCCTACCTTATTGGTAAGGCAGGTAATGAGCCTCAGCTTTTCCAAATCCTCTTCGGAGTAAAACCTCCTATTACCTATCCTCTTTGGGACTACCAGCCCCCATTCTTCGTATATCCGCAAGGTCCTAGGATGAACCCCTAAAAGCCTTGCGGTTACACTTATTAAGTAAACTGGCTCCTTATTCTTGTTCATAGCATTTTCACGGTAAATATAATAGCATATTCTAAGAAAGTTGTCAATACCATTTACAACTTTCTTAGAACTTTAAATTATATCCTGAGTTCTCTAACGTACTTGAGGTACTCGTTTACATTGCTAAAGACAAGTTCAGTATAATGAGAAAATCTCTCTTTAGAGAAATCATCTCTGGCTATGGCAACCGGAATAGCATTAGCACTTACTGCAGCTAATACATCATCCATGGAGTCTCCAACGAATGCTAGGATATTTTTCTTATAATATTCTCTTATTATCTCAAGCCCCTTAGGGTTAGGTTTTATTATAGAGGAATTCATAGTGACAATAGCCTGAGGAGGTATCTCCAACTTTAATAACTCTAAAGCCAATTCAGTCTCAGATGCTGTTCTACCTGTATATATCCCATAAGAGATATCGTCTAGGAGAAGACTTTTATCTATAATTACCTCTTCATTCTTCCACAAACCTTCCTCTGTTCCTAAAATAGGCTCAGTTCCATAGAGTCTCCTAATATACTTGGAGCCGGCATATATCTCCTGAAATATTCTAGTTACAAGCTTTCTATCAAGTTTCTCTTCCGCTTTATAAAAAATATTACCATCTAGAGTAGCAAGGTAATCTCTTGTCTTATTTAAGCCATCCCCTTCATAAGATATAGCCTTGGTAAATTTGATAAGACTAGGGAAGGATAATCGTATAGAGCTGGTATCTTTAAATCCAGATTTTAGTGCCTTATATATAAAGAATAGTGTAGCAGATTGTGATAGTATCCAATCATCATTAAATCCTCCAGCCAATTTGAATAACTGCACCTCTTCTGGTTGAATAAGTATCCCAGTGTCTTCATATCCCAAAACTTTTGTCATATAGTATTGAACAGTTTTAGAGACAGCAACTCTAAAGGATTTAGATGTATCTATTAAGACTCCGTCAATATCAAATACTATGATTTCTGGTTTCAACTTAGTATCTCCTCCATAGCACGTATAAATTTATCATTTTCTTCCTTTTTCCCTATAGTAACTCTATATGCATTCTTCAATAGAGGATGCTTAGGCTCAAACTTTCTTATCTTAATTCCGTATGAAAGTAACCTATCCATTAAATTCTCTTCTTCACAATAGAAGAATAAAAAGTTTGCACTAGAAGGGAATATCTTTACTTTAGGAAGATTTAAGAGTCTCTTATAGATTCTTTCTCTTTCCTCAACAATAAACTTTATTCTTGAAAGGACTAGATCTTTATACTCTAATACAATCCTACCTACCATCTGCGTAAAGGCATTTACATTATACGGAAGTTTAACTGACATTAGATCTTTTATAATCTCTTTATTAGAAACTGCATAGCCAAGCCTTAAGCCTGCCAAAGAGAAAGCCTTAGAAAATGTCTTAAGGACGATTAGATTATCATAGTCTTTCACTAAGTAAGCCAAACTCTCTCCCATAAATTCCCCATAAGCCTCATCTATGACTACCATCGTATCAGTTTCTCTAGATTTCTCTAGTATAGCAAGCAGTTCCTCCTTGGGCATAGACCACCCAGTTGGATTATTGGGCCTACATAAAAGTAATAATTTGGCTCTATAGTTATGTAGTGTCTCAATGACAGAAGATAAGTCTAACTCTAATAATTCATTCAATTCTAACCTTATATCTCTAACCCCTGCTATCTGCGAAAAGATTGAAAACATCTCAAAAGAGAGATTTGGATAAACTACCAAGTCTTTCTTATCAAGGAATGCAATGAATATATACTGTAGAATCTCATCAGATCCATTTCCTACAACTATATAGCTTTCATCTATTCCTTCTATGTCTAGGAAAGAAGCTATACACCTCCTTAAGTCTAATGCCGTAGGGTCAGGATAGATTCTAATGGGCAGATCTGTAAATTCAAACTTTATTCTCTCTTTCACCTCATCTGGCAGTTCAAATGGATTTTCATTAGCATCAAGTTTTATAAGTTCTGGAGAGTATACAACAGAATAAGGAGAAAATGAAGTTAGATCCTTCCTTAAAAATCTACTAGACATAGATTACTCCTTTACCTCTACTTTTTTCTGCATATTATACATCTCTAAGATCTCATTAACAGTAGTAGCATCCTCAGGCTTTCTATCTACTCTTACAAAATGCTCTACTCTAGGGAATCTCAGCGCATAACCCAATTCTTCACTATCTTTCCCTGCTGTATGAACTGGACTTCTAGTAATCTCATCAGCCCTTACCTCAACAACATATCTAGGCTCTACCCAAACGTCCGGTTCTAAGATAGAGATCACTCTCTGGGGCTTTTTATCAACCCTTATCTCATCTAAAAGTCCCTTCATCTTAATCCATTCATCTTCGCTAAGACCAGACCCTATTTTTGCTACAGTCTTAAAGGTATCGCTCTCTGGGTCGTATACACCTGCTAGCAAAGAACCTATACCCAACTTAGTCCTTGCTCCTCTACCCACATAATACCCAAGAATAACTAAATCTACTGTATCACTAAGTTCTCCCCTATAGCTTCGTTTGAGTTTTATCCAGTTGAAGTTTCTAGCTCCAGCCTGATAAGGAGCATCTAATCTCTTGGCTACTATTCCCTCTAGACCACTACCTATAGCATTCTCAAAGAAGATATTTAACTCCTTTGGATCTTCAGTTATAATAGAATCAGCAATCATAATGACATCCCCAGGAAGGATCAAATTCTTTAACTTTTCTCTTCTTTCTATATAAGGTTTGGGTGTATAATCTTCTCCATCCACATATAAAAGGTCAAAGGCAAATAATTTGAGGGGTAAATCAGTCATCATAGTTTCTATTTCATACTTCCTCTTTCTCTGAACAGTTACTTGGAAGGGGAAGAACTCTTGAGCTTCTTCATTAAAGGCTAAAGCTTCTCCCTCTATTATAGCCTTTTCTGCACCTATCTGCTTCTTAGCTCCCTCAACTAAATCGGGAAACATCTCTGTATTATCCTCTAAATTTCTTGAAAATATCTTTATCTTGTCTCCATCCTTATGAATTTGGCACCTAAATCCGTCAAACTTAGGCTCCACAGAACATTTTCCAATCTTAGATATAATCTCCTCTGCAGAAGGCAATCTCTCTGCCAGAGCCATCCTTATAGGTTTTCCAACCTGGACTTTAAAGTCTCTGAGTGCATCCAATCCCTTGCTAAAGAGAGTAAAACCTACCAGTCCTAGATCTGAGCAAAGATTATAGGCTCTCTCAATTATAGGTCTCAGACTCTTATCGCCAGAGTACGCATATGAAAAGGCATCTAATATAGTAGGATCTCCTATTCCAAGTCTTAGTCTTCCTAGGACTATTCTACTTATATACTTAGCCTCTTTACCAGACACATGGGAAAATAACTCAGCCAATTTATAGGTCTTCTTTTCGATCGAACCCTTTCCTGTTGTAGTAGCAATTTCCATAAGTCTATCATAAACCTCTAAGACTTCAAGCTCCCCCCTACCTTCGCCAATATAACTTTGAGCCAAAAGCCCTAGATCTCCAATTTCCTTATATAAGCTCCAAACCTCTTCTTCATCTTTTCCTAACGCCTTAGCTAAAGATCTAGCTACAAGCTTTTCGCTCATTCCAAATTCTATCTTTTCATAATTAGGGACTAGACGCTCTTGACAGAGATAGGCAACTTTTTCTACTTCTTGAGGGGTTAGAGATTTAAATAACTCAGCCAACAAAGCTACCATCTCATTCCTCTTAGTGGTAGCTTCTAATCTTTCAAAATAATTAGCTAATTCAGAAAATTTCATAAGGCTCCCTCCTAGTGACTTTCTAAAAATTCTTTCCTCTAAGTATAGTATAGCAAAGAAAAAGATAAAAAGTTATTATCTACTATGCTATAATTGAAAAAGGGGTGATGACTTTATGAGCGAAAAGTGGTCCGGGCTACTCAAAAAGCTTGACGATTATAGATATGAGATTCCCAAAGAATACAAAAAAGGAATGCTAGTTCCTGGTATTATATATGCTGATAAAGAAATGATTGAAGTGGTATGTCAAGATCAATCACCAGAACAAGTAGCAAATGTTGCTACCTTACCTGGAGTAGTAAAGTACTCTCTAGCTATGCCTGATATACACTGGGGTTATGGTTTTCCTATAGGAGGGGTCGCAGCTACCAGGATAGAAGACGGAGTAATTTCTCCTGGAGGCGTTGGATACGATATAAACTGTGGAACAAGACTTATACTTACAAACCTTACAGTAGATGAGGTAAAGCCAAAACTTGCTGAACTTTTAGACGCGATATTTGTAAATGTCCCTTCAGGATTAGGCTCAGAAGGTAAATTAAAGGTGAAGGGGAAAGAGTTTGACGAAGTATTGAAGAAAGGAGCCAGATGGGCGGTAGAAAATGGATATGGATGGGAAGAAGATTTAGATAGAATAGAAGAAAATGGAGCAATGGAAGGCGCAGATCCTAGTGTTATAAGTGGAAAGGCTAGAGAAAGAGGAGCTCCACAATTAGGAACATTAGGTTCTGGTAATCATTTTATAGAGATACAGAGAGTACAGAAGATCTTTGATCCTGAAATTGCCAAGGTCTTTGGGTTATTTGAAGACCAAGTAACTATACTTATACATACTGGTTCAAGAGGTTTTGGGCATCAGGTATGCACTGATTATATATCAGTTATGATGAATGCAATTAGAAAATATAACATATCTCTCCCCGACAGACAATTAGCCTGTGCTCCTATCGAAAGTCCAGAAGGAAGGAATTATTTCTCCGCTATGGTATGCGCAGCAAATTATGCCTGGGCTAATAGACAATGTATAACTCATTGGGTTAGAGAAAGCTTTGAAGTTGTCTTTAGAAAAGGTGCCCATAAGCTAGGAATGAATGTATTATATGATGTAGCCCATAACATAGCTAAGATAGAAACGCACAATGTAGATGGAAAACAGATAAAAGTATGCGTCCATAGGAAGGGAGCTACTAGGGCATTCCCTAAATTTCATCCAGAGATACCAGATATATACAAAGAGGTTGGTCAACCAGTTATTATTCCAGGAGATATGGGAAGAGCTTCTTATATACTTGTAGGAACAGAAAAGGCTATGGAGGATACATTTGGCTCTACGTGTCACGGAGCTGGTAGAGTAATGAGTAGAGCTGGGGCAAAACGTTCAATAACAGGTAAAGAGGTCCTAGAAGAATTAACGAAGAAAGGTATAATGGTAAGAACTGATAATATAAAGGGATTAGCAGAAGAAGCATCTGAGGCTTATAAAGATGTAGAAAAGGTAATAGAAATAGTAGAAGGTTCCGGAATATCTAAAAGAGTAGTCAGAATGAAACCATTGGGGGTTATAAAAGGATAAATATATGTCAGTTAGAGAGCTTATAGAGAAACTAGAAGAGATTGAGCTTTCTCCTTATGCCACAAGGAGTGTCTCTGCTGTAAGAAAAGAAGAAGAGGAACCTTGCCCTATTAGGACAGCATTTCAGAGAGATCGGGATCGTATAATTCATTCTAAGGCTTTTCGCAGACTAAAACACAAGACTCAAGTGTTTTTCCCTACTGAGAGTGACCACTTTAGCACTAGGATGACCCATACCTTAGAGGTATCTCAGATAGGGAGAACAATTGCTAGAGCCTTAAGACTAAATGAAGACCTGGTAGAGGCTATAGCTTTGGGGCATGATCTTGGCCATACCCCTTTTGGGCATATCGGTGAGGAGGTTTTAGACGACATATATAGAGAGAAATTAGGAATACCATTTCATCATGCCCAACAGAGTGTAAGGGTTGTAGAGCTTTTGGAACATCGATTTACTCAAGAAGGAGAGAAAAGAGGATTGAATCTTACTATTCAAGTTATTGAGGGGATAGAAAATCATTCCAAAGGTAGTCAAGACTTAGAAAGTCTTTTGGGTTATCCATCTAAGACATCTACATTTGAAGCTCATATAGTTCTTATCTCAGACAGACTAGCTTATCTAAACCATGATGTAGACGATGCAATAAGAGCAGGGATAATATCTGAAGAAGATATACCAAAGGATATAGTGAGGATATTAGGTAGAAATAGAAGCGAGAGGGTAAATACAATGGTAAGTAGTTTAGTATATGCCTCTCTAGGTAAACCTTTTTTTGATATGGATAGAAAAGTAGTAAAGGCATTAGACTCTTTAAAAGACTTTCTGTATGAGAGAGTATATAAAAATCCCAACGTAAGAAGATGGGAAACGGGAGCAAAGATGGTAGTGCAAAAGTTATTTGAATTTTATGAGGCAAATCCTACTTATATAGAATTAGATGCGCATTCTAAGGAAGAAACCATAAAAAGAATAGGGGATTATTTGGCAGGTATGACAGATATCTTTGCCTTAAGGTCTTATTATGGAATAATTGAGAAAGATGTGCCATTTCCTAATATTCTTTATCTTTTAGAAAAAATAAAGGGATAGAGGGTTCAATTCCCTCTATCCCTACTATCAAGGAATAACTTTACTTAGGAATCTTTGCTACAATATTTGGAACAAACCAGTCCATATTCCAAAGTTCATCGTGGGTAGCTCTTCTGCCAGATTCTATTCTAATTTTACCAGTCTGGTCTTTTATTGGACCTGTAAATGGATCAAATTTTTCAGGATTTGCTTTCATCTGAGCTAATCTTCTCATAACTAAGTCATACACACTTATCTTACCAAATACCGGATCTACCACTTTCTTCTCTTTAAGAGCAGATACAAATTTAGGATTTATAGGGACACCAAAATCTCCACCAAGTTCTACTGCCTTTTCTTTTAACATCCACCAGTAATCTACATTCTCCAGATTAGTATTTGTATAAACCTTACTTCTTATCTTCTCTAAGATATCTTTGTAAATAACCTCCCAACGAACCAATTGACCACTTACACAGGAATTAGGGCCATATTTCTGCATTGGACTGTAGTGACCAAAGGTATAAATTGGCTTTCCCTTTTTAGTGTATTCTTCTCCAACGGTCACCACTGTTGGGCTATCTTCTGTAAAGGCTAATGCATCACATCCATCAGATATTAGACTTTCAGCAGCCATTCTAGCCTTAGATGGATCATACCAAGAAAAGAGCCAACGGACATCTACTGTTGCCTTTGGATTTACCTCTTGAACTCCTAATGCAAACGCGTTTATATGTCTTATTACTTCAGGAATTGGATGAGCTGCTACATAACCCACTTTATTAGTCTTAGTTAAAGCTCCTGCCATAAGGCCATTTAGATAATAAACCTGATAGAGCTCCGCAAAATAAGTTCCAACATTCTTATCCCTTCTATACCCTGAACAGTGGAAGAAAATCTTATCTGGATATTTTTTACCAGCCTCTATAGTTGCATCCATATATCCAAAACTAGTAGTAAAAATAACATCAGCCTTCTCTTCTCTAATAAACCTATCTATAAACCTAGCGACATCAGACTCAGGTACAGCTTCTGCAGGTGGTAAAAACTCTGCCCAAGGTAATTTTTTAATGAGATATTGCCTGGCTAGTTCATGTGCATAGCTCCAACCATAGTCCCCAATAGGACCAACATAGATAAACGCTACCTTTAACTTCTTTTCTGCACCTACCCCATAAGACATATTAAGGATTAAAGAAAGTAACAAGACCAGGCTTAAGCCTATTAAAATTTTACCCTTCATAATATCGAACCTCCTTTTATGTTATTTTTTCTCTAAAGTAAGGAATCCCTAAACTAGATGGTGCAGATATCTTCTTTCTAGAAATCTCCTTAGAAGCAAGCATTAATACAAGGATGGTAAATATAAATGGTAACATATTTAAGATATTAGGTGAGATGCCAAATGGCTGGAGTTTATACTGCAACACCCTTACGCCTCCAAAAAGATAAGAACCGATAACCGCTCTTTCTGGCTTCCACAAGGAGAAAATAGTTATAGCTAATACTATCCAACCCATACCAGCAGTCATACCCTCTATCCAAGCAGGGGCATAAGCCACAGAAAGATAAGCACCACCAAGTCCTGCCATTACACCACCTATAAAAACAGCTAAATATTGGATTCTGGATACATCAATCCCTGCAGAGTCTGCTACATCTGGGCTCTCCCCTACACTTCTTAATTCAAGTCCAAATCTAGTATAAAAGAGGAAGAACCAAAAGACAAATGCCAATATATAAGATATATAAACTAGAGGGTCTTGGTCAAATAAAATTTGACCAATAAAAGGTATGTCCTTCAAACCCAGTACAGGGAGATTATGTATCTTATTCGGAAGTGGCATACCTATATATCTTTTACCTATCAGCCCGCTTAATCCTAACCCTAACATTGTAAGAGCTAAACCTGATAGTGTCTGATTTGCTTTTAGTGTTATGCTATTAAAGGCATGGATAAGAGCTATTCCTCCACCAACTATAGCTGAGATTAATATTCCTAACCATACATTACCAGTTATAGCTGTTACTCCAAAAGCTGAGACTGCACCCATAATCATTATTCCTTCTACTCCTAAATTCAGAATTCCTGAACGTTCCACATATATCTCACCTAGTGCTCCTAATAAAAGAGGAGTACCAGCAGGGATAGTAGCCTTTAAAATCTCAAAGACAGCATTCATTACTCGCTCCTCCTCTTTCTAACGTAAGAGATTCTCATCTTTGAAGTGCCTTGGACTAAAATAAATATTAATATAAGACCATTTATAAAGTTTATAGTCGCTCCAGGTAGACCCAGAGAGACTTGAATTGCATCTCCCCCAACTAAAAGTCCCCCAAAGAGGAAAGAGACAAGTAGTATTAGTATAGGATTCAAACGACCTAACCAAGCAACTATCACTGCTGTATAGCCATAACCTGGTGATATACCACTTGCCACTCTGAGCCTATGATGTATACCAGCTACTTCACCAACGCCTGCTAGACCAGCTAATCCTCCACTTAAAAGGAGGACTATTAAGACTATTTTAGGTATATCTAAACCCGCATATCTAGCTGCTTCAATATTGTCACCCACTACTCTTATCTCGTATCCAAGCTTAGACTTATTTAAAATTATATAAAGGATAACAGCAAGTACTATTGACAATATAAGGGTAGGATAATGAACTCTGGTATCAAAAATCCTTGGAAGCTGTGCAGACGGAGGGAATTTTGTCGAATAGGGAAAACCCCATTCATAAGGACTCTTCCAAGGACCATAAACCAGATAGTTTACAAATTCGATAGCTATATAGTTCATCATAAGTGAGACAATAATCTCATTCAAGTTGAATTTTACCTTTAAGATAGCAGGAATAAGAGCCCATATACCTCCTAGTATTGCACCTACTATAAACATAGTCAAAATAAGTATCAATCTAGGAGCATTAGGAATAAGATATAAAGTTACCCAAGTAGCCCCTACAGCTCCCATCAATAATTGTCCCTCTGCTCCTATATTCCATACAGAAGCCCTAAATGATAGAGATAAACCTAAACCACATAGTATTAGCGGAATGGATTTTGTCAGCGTCTCACTAATTCCATATACGCTACCAAAAGCAGAGATGACTATACTTCTAAGTATAATATCAGGTCTAACCCCTGATATTAGGTACATAGCCAAAAGGCCTAAAATTATTACTAGAATAGAAAGAAGAGTGTTCTTATATTTTTCAGCCATTCCTTTTATACCCCTACCATTAAAGAACCTATCTCTTCAATATTCACTCTGTCTATATCCATTATTCTCTTTATGCTACCATTAAACATAACTGCTATTCTATCGCTTAGGTCTATAAGTTCTTGAAGGTCTTCAGAAACTAGAAGTATAGCACATCCCTCTTCTTTCTTTCTCAAAAGCAATTCATGAATCTGTTGAATGGACCTTACATCTAACCCTTGAGTAGGATGACTGGCAATTATAATAATAGGAGAGGTAGAAAGCTCTCGAGCAAGTATAAGTTTCTGTATATTCCCTCCAGACAAAGTTCCAGCAGGAACCTTTTCGTCTAAGGCAGATATCTTATACTCAGAGATTAATTCCTTAGCATAATCAGAAATTATACTATAATCTAACATTAGACCTTTAGAAAAGGGTGACTTATCGTAACTTCTAAGGATAGCATTCTCTTCAAGACTCATAGACGGGACTATCCCTACTCTCATCCTTTCTTCTGGGATATGAGCGACTCTTCTATTAAGTATCTCTTTTACTCCCATATTAGTCACATCTTCTCCTAATATCTTTATACTCCCCTTAATAACCCTCCTTAGCCCTGTTATAGCTTCAATTAACTCTCTCTGACCATTGCCAGAAACCCCTGCTATACCAAAGATTTCTCCCCTATGAATATCAAAGGAAACATCCTTAACTGCCACAATGCCCTTATCATTAAGAACTGTAAGGTCTCTAACCTCTAAAACTACATCTTCTCTAAAGTTACCTATGTACTGATCTCTACCTTTCAGATCGATATCTTGCCCAAACATCATCCTAGTAAGCTCTTCCTTATCAACCTTATTGATTTCTACAGTATCTACTTTCTTTCCACCTCTTAATACAGTAACCCTATCACAAACATTTATAACCTCATCAAGCTTGTGAGTAATAAGGATGATAGAGATGCCCTCTTCTCTAAGTAGCCTTAAGAGCCTAAAAAGTTCTCTTGTCTCGTTAGGAGTAAGCATAGTTGTTGGCTCATCTAGTATAAAGATCTTGGCTTCACGGCAGAATGCCTTTATTATCTCTACCCTTTGCTTTTCTCCGGCAGAGAGTTGCCATATTGGGGTAGTGGGGTCTATCTTAAAGTTATACTTTTGTGAAAAGTCTCTAATCTTCTTTTCTATAAGTCTAGTAGGATAGAAAAACTTTGTATCCTGTAAACCAAGGGCAACATTTTCAACTACTGTATGAGACTGTATAAGTTTAAAATTTTGATGGACCATACTTATACCAAGTCTTATTGCATCGTGGGGAGACTTTATATCAACTTTGGCACCATTTATATATATCTCCCCTTCATCGGGAGAATATAAACCATAAAGTATATTCATTAGGGTAGTCTTGCCTGCCCCGTTTTCTCCTAAAAGCCCATGTATCTCTCCTCTATCGAGCTCGAAATCTATCCTATCATTGGCAACTATATTGCCAAACCTCTTAGTAATACCTTTCATCTGTAAAATCTTTTCCATACTAAACAAACACCTCTTTTGGATATAACCTAGCAAAACCTAGAGATATATACCATAGAGTTTCAAAATAATCAAGCAGATAGTGAAATAATAGAATAAATACTGATCCGATTAAATCAGAGTCGTCTGTTTATGTTGATACCTATAGTAGAATAAATAAGGTGATACTATAAAAACAGGAGGAAGTGATATGGATATAATTAGAGAAGTTCTCGCATATGGCGGAAATCTTATGCTTACTAGAAATACTTTCCCTAAAAAGGGGACAAAAACAGATACCCATATTCATTATCATGAACAGATAAGTTATGTATTATGTGGTAGTTTCAAATTTATACTGAATGAAGAAGAGAAGGTATTAAACGTTGGAGACAGCCTCTATATACCATCAAATACGCCACACAGCGCAGAGGCGCTTGAAGATAATTCTGTAGTATTAGATGTATTTACACCTCAAAGAGAAGACTTTCTAAGGTAAAGGAGGAATAGTAGTGCAGAGAAAGATAAAAACTAATATAGAACATTATGGAGAGGACTACCAGAAATTCTTGGGTGCTATAGCGCCACCTATATTCGAAGCATCAAACTTCGCTTTTTCTTCTTATGAAGAACTAGAGATGCATGGTAGAGGAGAGGTAAATAAGTTTGTATATACTAGAGGTGGAAATCCTACAATAAATCTCCTAGAGGAGAAAATTGCTATGCTAGAAAAAGGAGAAGCTTGTAGGGCTTTCTCTTCAGGAATGGGAGCCATAACCTCAAGTATACTATCTTTAGTAAAATCAGGAGACCATATAATATGTTTAAGAGGGATATATGGTCCAACTTACGATTTTGTCTACAATTATTTAAAAAATTTTGGTATCTCTTCAACATTTGTAGATGGTAGAAATGCGGATGATATAAAATCCGCTATAAAGCCTAATACTAAACTTATATATCTAGAAAGTCCAAATACCTTTTTATTTGAGGTCTTTGACCTAAGAGCTATATCTAAGATAGCTAAAGAAAATGGAATTTATACAATAATTGATAATACTTGGGCTACTCCGTATTTTCAGAATCCTATAGAACACGGAATAGACATTGTAGTCCACTCTGCCAGTAAATATCTCGGAGGACATAGCGATGTCGTTGCAGGAGTAGTGGTGACAAATAAAGATTTAATAAAAGGGATTGATAGAAATGTCCATTTACTTGGGGGGATTATAGGACCTTTTGAAGCGTGGTTAATCCTTAGGGGTCTAAGGTCCTTACCTGCTAGGATGGAGTTACATCAGAGTAATACTATAAAAATAGCGGAATTTTTAAATGAGCATCCAAGGGTAATAAGGGTAAATTACCCTGGACTTAAGACGAATCCGTATCATCAATTAGCTATATCACAGATGAGAGGTTTTAGTGGTTTAATGAGTTTTGAAATAGATGGAGGGAAAAAGGAATTAAGAAAATTTATAAATAGTTTAAAGATATTTACCATAGCAGTAAGTTGGGGAGGATACGAAAGCTTAGTGATCCCTGGGGAACAAGTATTTAAAGATAGGATTGACGTAAAGGACTGTCCTTCTCAGTTAATAAGAATATCTGTGGGTTTAGAAGATGTAGATGATCTAATAGCAGATTTAGATAATGCGTTAAAAAATGCTTTTAGCTAAGAAGTTTCTAATTTTTACAGGTATAATCCTTGTTTAGACGGGATTATCTTGGTATAATTAAATGCCATAGTTAATATAAGGGGATGAGAAAAGTTTAAAATATCCATTAGGAGGTTAAAAAAGATGAAAAGACTTCTGATTGGTTTACTTGTTATTAGTCTATTATCAAGTCTAATCTTCAGTTCTACTTCCTTTGCTCAGAAAAAATATAATGAAGCTCCGATGTTAGCAGAGTTAGTAAAACAGGGTAAGATTCCCCCAGTAGAGAAGAGACTTCCAGAAAATCCATTTGTAGTTGGACCAGGGGTATTAATTACTAGAACAGATCTGCCTGACTGGAGAGTTGGTAGATATGGAGGTACCATAAGGACTGCTCATTCTGTAGCAGACTGGGCACCAGATATATTTGTTATGAATAATGAGCATCTACTTAGCACACCCGGAATTGGACTTGGAAAACTTTGGGACCCTCCAACTATCCGAGGTGGTATTAGAGGAAATATAGTTGAAAGTTATGAAGTTAAAGAAAATAGAATCTTTACATTCAAACTAAGAAAAGGATTAAAATGGTCTGACGGAGCACCGGTTACTACTGAAGATATTAGGTTCACATATGAAGATGTATTAATGAATGATAAACTTACCCCTGTTTTCCCTGCTAGGTTCAGAGTAGGTAATAGTCTAAAGGGAGAACCTATGAAACTAAATATAATAGACGAATATACATTCCAACTTATATTTCCTAAACCTTACGGAGCCTTTTTAGAGATCCTTACTGGTATAGTAGGCTGGATGGGATATACAGATTTATTAAAGCCTGCTCACTATCTAAAACAGTTCCATATCAAGTATACTTCTCTTGAGAAGCTAAAGCCTTTGCTAGAAAAAGAAGGATTCAAGGATGAATGGTGGCAGTTATTTAACTTAAAGGACTTTACTAATTGGGAACAGACTCAAGCAAAGAGTATAGGATTCCCTGTTCTTACTCCCTGGGTATTGGTAAAAGCGGTTGGAGGAGTTTATGAATGGGAAAGAAACCCTTATTACTTCAAAGTAGACACTGCAGGAAATCAGTTACCTTATATAGACAGAATAGTCTCTACTCAAGTTCAAGATGTTGAAATGGTTAATATGAGAGTCCTAACTGGAGATGTGGACTTTCTAAGAGAGTGCCTCTGCAACAAAAATCCCTTTATATAAACAGAATGAGGAGAAGGCTGGTTTTAGGACAGTTATTCTAGACTTACACAATGACCCAAGTGCTATATTTATTAATCTTACTTACAAGGATCCAGTATGGCGTAAGATAGTAGGGGATGTAAGGTTTAGAAGAGCGATAAGTATGGCTATAAATCGCAAGGAGATTATAGACAGTGTCTACTACGGATTTGCGTCTTTTCCAGAGACTGTTCCTAGTTCATATAATGTTAACGAGGCTAATAAACTTTTAGATCAAGTCGGATTAGATAAAAAAGACTCAGAAGGTTTTAGGCTTAGACCTGACGGAAAAAGATTTGAAATGCTTATCGAAACCGGGGCTCAGGCACCTGACCTTATGCCTGTAGGTGAACTTATAGTTGAACATCTCAAGAATGTTGGCATTAAGGCGACATTAAAGAGAATTGATCCACAGTTATACAGTCAACGTTGGTCTGCAAATGAAATACAGGTGGGCCTCTTATGGTGTCACGGACCTGGTGAAGTCAATAGGTACACATTAGGAGCTGTACGTGCCCCTCAGTGGACTAGATGGTATGATACTGATGGTAAAGAAGGAGAAGAACCACCAAGTTGGGTAAAGAAGGCTTTTGAGATAGATATAAAAAGATGGCAGTGTATCTCTGGTTCAAAAGAGTATGTCAAACTGTGGAGAGAAGGTATAGCTTGGCATAAACAGTATCTACCACTTATTACAGTAGTAGAGAGGGCTAAACAGCCACTTATTGTCTCTGCTAAGATGAGGAATGTACCACGTTCTGGTTTTGCCATCGCAGCTAATTTTTCGGCTGAGCAATTCTTCTACGAGAAGTAAAAGAAGGAGGATAGATTGAAGGTATTATTTATAGTGATAGACACACTAAGAGCTGATCACTTAAGCTGTTATGGCTACAAGTTTAATACTAGTCCCTATATAGACCAGTTGGCAAAAGAAGGGATTATATTTAGTAATGCTATTGCCAATGGAATCCCTACCTCACCCGGATTTACAACCATATTTACTGGACTGCATAGTATTACCCACCGCATTGTATCACATGGTAGTAGTGAAATAATTGATAATTCTATCCCACTATTACCGGAGATTCTTAGGGATAATGGTTATAGAACTTGTGCTATTGATACCCTATTTAACATAAAACAATACTTTGCTAGAGGATATGAGTATTACATAAATCCCAAAAGTAAGAATATGCACCATATAAGGGCAGAAGAAATAAACTTTGAGGCAATAAGATGGATAAAAGAACATTATAAGGAAGACTTTTTCTTATTCTTACACTATTGGGATTGTCATACACCTTACCTTCCTCCTGAAAACTACAGGACTATGTTTTACAAAGGTAAGGATCCTTTTGACCCAAATAATCATAGTATGGATCCAGCAAAAGAACAGATACCTTATCCATTTTTCAAGAAGTGGCATTATGACCTATTAGGTAATCCTACAGATGCTAGTTATATAATAGCGCATTATGATGGGGCTATAAGATATGTGGACTCTGCAGTAGGGGAAATTTTAGAAACCCTTAAAAACCTTGATATATATGAGGATACACTTATCTTTCTAACTGCAGACCACGGAGAAAATATGACTGAACATAACTTCTTTTTTGATCATCAAGGCCTTTATGAACCAACTATTCATATACCACTTATAATTAAGTTGGCAGGTAAGTCTTACTTAAAGAAGATTAATCCTATAGTTCAGCATATGGATATAACTCCTACTGTACTAGATGCCCTTGGTGTAAAAACAAATGCAATATTTGATGGGAAGTCTCTATTACCCCTTATTAAAGGCGAAGTTGACAGAATCTATGATGAGGTAGTATCTACTGAATGTACTTGGCGGGTAGGTATATCTATAAGGACAGAAGACTGGAAACTGATAAAGACTATAGATCAAGGTTTATATCTTACTCCACCCATAGAATTATTCAATCTAAAAGAAGACCCAGAGGAAAAGGTAAACCTATATAACAAAGAAGAAGACATAAGAGATGAGCTAGAACTGAGATTAGCTAGATGGCTTGATAAAAAGTTAAAGAATAAACCTGACCCAATCAGAATACAAGCAGAAAAAGGACTTCCAGCTAAAAGATGGGTTGAAAACGTCCTAAAGGATATGCATATAGATTGGGATGAGTGGGTTTCAAAGAGACAAAAATTCATATAAAGGGCAGGGGTCTCCTGCCCTCTATATCTCATCCACACTAACTACTCTTCCAGTATCTAGAGACCTAATTGCTGCTTCTATTACTATTTGAGCGGAAAGCCCTTCTTCTCCGGAACCGTCAATCTCTTCTGGTTTAGCTCCATCAAGTATCTGTTTAACAAAAGCATTAATCCTATCTCTAAAAGTATCATTAAAGTCTCGAAAACCACCAAAGACGGGATTTGTATAGACCCTCTTTTCCAAATTACCAGCAGGATAAAGGACTGCTTCTCTCCACATATCTTCAATAACTAATCTTCCTTTAGTTCCTGCTACTTCACAGCGCTCCATAGGATGGCCACGTTCTATGTCATAACTACTAGTCAGATGCCCAACTGCTCCATTCTTAAATTTTACATTGATAGAAGCAGTGGACCAGATAGTTCTTCCTGGAGCCTTCATAGCAAAGCACTGGACCTTTTCTATAGGTCCTCCCCAATACTGCATTATATTTACAGAGTGTGGATTCAGCGCCTTGAGATGGTAGTAAGGGGATTCAAAATCTTGAAACTTACCAATCCAAAGGGACATATTTATAAAGAGCAGATCTCCTATTCTACCTTCATCAAACCATCTTTTAGCCATCCTAAATGCTGGAGTAAATCTGTGGTTTAAGTTTATACCGAAACAAAGACCTTTTTCTTTTGCAAAAGACACCATTTCTCTAGCCTTTGCTATATCATTACATATAGGTTTCTCGCATAATACATGGCATCCATAAGATAAGGCTAACATTGTAGGCTCATAATGGTCACTACTGTATTCGTATCCTCCGGTAGTAACACTACATAGTTCCGGAGATACCTTCTCTAGCATCTCTTTAGCATCTAGAAAGTATGGAACACCTAATCTCTTCCCTGCCCTTTCAGCCCTCTCTGGGATTATATCACAAACTCCAACAAGCTCTGTAAACTCACTAGATTTGTATACATCAGCATGAATATTACCTATAGGTCCCATACCAATAACAGCAACTCTTAACTTTTTCATAGGAACCTCCTCTCCTATTGCTCCTTTTTTGCTGCCCTTTCCTCCAATAAAGCCTGTATCTTTCTTGCCGCTTCTGGCGAACCTATATGTAAGGTATCATAAGCCTCTTGAGAAGACTTAAAAGGTCCCTTACCCTCAATCCCATGCCAATCTAGGTTTGTATACATAGGATTCGGTCTTCCTGTTTCATCTTCTCTTTTCTTTATATGAGCAAGCATCCTATTTTCTAAAAACTTTACTACTTCTGGTTCTTCCTGAGCAAGATTATGGTTTTCTTCTGGGTCTTTTATAAGATTATAAAGTTCTATCTCTGGCTTAAAATGAAAATCAGGCTCAAGAGCATGAATTAACTTCCACTCTGGAGTTCGCCACCCATGTTTTCTCATCCAAGTGCATTCTGTTATATAGAATTCTGGTTCTTGTCTTATCTTTTCTCCATGCATAAGAGGAACTAAGTCTCTACCATCAAACTTTATATCAACATTTATACCCATAAGGTCTAAAAGTGTTGGCATTATATCCTTTAATTGAACATAATCTGTAATCACTTTACCCTTGGGAACTTTCTTCGAGAATTTAAATATGAGAGGGACTCTTAAGGTGCACTCATAGAGGCCGTGATGGTCAAAATAGCAATCATGATCATATAATGTTTCTCCATGATCAGAAGTAATAACGACTATAGTATTATCTTCTATACCTAGATATTCAATAGTGGTAAATATATTCTTAATACAGGCGTCCATATAGGCAACAGCTCCATCATACTGAGCTATTATATAATCTTTGTCTGTACAGCCTGGTGGAAACCAAGTCAAAAAATAATCTCTAAACGGCTTAAATTCATAGACTGGCTTTAAAGACTCATTATTTGGGTCAAATTCATCACCATCGTAAAACATCCTCTCAAATGGACTTGGAGGTAAATAAGGAGAATGAGGGTCCATATGTCTTAAAAATAAAAAGAATGGCTGAGCTTCTTTGGCTAATCTCTTTAGTTCTGGAATAGCTACTGCATTCAGATTTTCCGCTTTATGACTTCTACCTTCCGCGTAAGAACCCCAACCTGAGTATTCTAGATAGTTCTGAAAACCTCTAGAGGCTGGATTACCCTTAAATCCAACACAAGTAGTAGTGTACCCATGCTGAGCCAATACTTCTGGTAATGTAACAACACCTTCTGCAAGGTCTCCCTTATGCCTAAGAGCAACAACATTAGTGCCAAATGCGTCCAATCCTGTTAACATATTTGCATATCCTGGTGTAGTTGGTATATGAGGGCTAAATGTATATAAAAAAGTCGTTCCCTCTTTAGCAAATTTATCGATATGAGGGGTCGTCAATCTATGGTAACCATAAAGGCTCATATGATCTGCTCTTAAACTATCTATACCTATAAGTATAAGATTAGGACTATCTGTCATATTATCCTCCTATCTGACACCCAAGTATTTAAATATTGCATTTAAATATCCATAGCTTTCAGAGGCTATCAATACTACTTCTGGTAATGGTAGCTGAAGGGCTCCTATTATCTCTAGACAAACAGGACCAGAATAACCATTTTCAACTAAATTTTTACAGAAAGCCATTAGGTTTATATCTCCCCTACCACAAGCTTGCATAAAAGGAGATCCAGGACCGGAGGTCCTACCTTTACAGTCCCTTATATGTATATGCCTTATCCTTGGGAGGACTTGTAAGAGCGCCTCTTCAGGATTCTCACCGGCTCTATATATATGACTTGGGTCCATATCTATCCCAAAAGCTTTTGAATCTATCTTACTCATAGCATAGAGAGTAGTCGGAGTATTGTATATTGCACTACCAACATGAGCCTTTACACAGAGAGTTACTCCATAATCCTCTGCCTTCTTAGACATCTTCTTAAGTTTAGCTATAGAATTCTCTAAATCCTCAGGAACATTAGATTTTCCACCAGGACCAACATTTACGATAGGAATTCCCAACTCAGCGCTGGCTTCAAAAGCCTTAGTTAGTCTATCTTCATCTAGAGAGGCAACTTCCATAGAAAGTATCTTTAAACCATTTTCTTCGACTATACGTCTTATCTCATCCTTTTGTTCTCTCCAGCTATCTAGAACAAGATGTTCACACATCCCTTTTATAGCGGATATTTCTACCCCATCATAACCAGCTAACTTTATATATCTACAAGCGGTAGCAAAATCAAATCCCCCAAAGAGAACTGAATTTACACCTAATTCTATCATATTAAAAATCTACCTCCTCCACCTCTACTATGCTTCCAGTCTCCCAAGACTTTATTGCAGCCTCTATTATAAGCTGTGCCTTCAAACCATCAAGACCAGATCCATCTATTTCGTCATAACTTGCACCATTGCAAAGCTGATCTATCCAAACCCCAATTCTATCTTTAAATGTCTCACTAAAAGACCTCATACCACCAAGGTAATTATAAGTCTCAGACTCTATACTAAATCTATTATAGAAATGTAAATGTTCGCAGGCTTCTTCTAATACAAATCTTCCTTTTGAGCCTACGACTTCACAACGCTCAAGGCCGAAAGCACCACCAGCATCATAACTTCCAGTAAGAGTCCCTATTATGCCATTTTTAAATTCGAGTAAGACCTGTGTATTCGACCATATAGTTCTACCTTCGCCCTTTTTCATAAAGGCAACAACTCTTTTCACATCTCCACAAAAATATCTCATCACATCGAAAGAGTGAGGATGAAGAGCTCTTAGATGAAACCAAGGAGACGATTCATTAGGATTATTAATCCACATACGCATATTAATCATATTCAGTGAACCAAGTCTTCCTTCTTCGACCCACTGTTTTGCTTTCCTAGCAGCTGGGGTAAATCTATGATTCAGATTTATGGCATAAGGAATCTTCTTTTTTCTGGCTAATGCAACCATCTGCTTAGCTTCTTCTATATTGTTTGATATAGGTTTCTCTCCTAGTACCGCTATCCCTGCTTCCAATAATTCCATAGTAGGAATAAAGTGGTCTCCTCCATTTTCTTTTCCTGCGGTCGTTACACTGCAGGCATCTAAATGAATTCCACTAGCTAACATCTCTTTTACGCTGTAGAATGCTTTGGCTCCATACCTCTCCGCTGCTCTATCTGCCCTCTCCTTAATAATGTCGCATACAGCCACCAATTCAACCTTTGGGTTCTCTTTATAGACCTGGGCATGAACGTTACCAATATTACCCATACCAACTATACCTACTTTTAATGTCATGAGTTTACCTCCTTTTTAATCTGTAATTTCCTAAATTACAAATTTATATCTTTAATCTGTTATCTCCCTTGAGCCATCGTCAGTTTCCATCACATAGAAGTCTGGTATCAAACCTGTCCTTTGGGTATAATTTTTGCCTACCAGAAATTTGAAGTCTTCTATCGCCGACTTGTGGACTATACTTACAGTACATCCGCCAAAACCTGCTCCAGTCATCCTTGTACCCAAAACACCTTCAACCTTTAGCGCCTCCTCAAAAAGAACATCCAATTCTTTACCAGTTACCTCATAAAGGTCCCTTAGAGATTCATGAGAAGCTATCATCAGTTTTCCAAACTCCGCAAGGTCATTTTTATTTAAAACTTCTATAGCTCTCAGTACCCTATAGTCTTCGTATATGACATGTCTGACTCTTTTTTCTATAACTGGGTCATCTATAACTCCCTTAACCGCTTCATACATCTCTATGGTCACATCTCCAAGGCAAGTTATATTTGGTAATTCTTTTTTAAGCATCTCTAAACCTCTTTCGCATTCACTCCGTCTCTCGTTATATTTAGAATCTGCAAGGCTTCTCTTCTTATTAGTGTTAGTGATCACTAAAAGATAATCTCCCAGATTAAGAGGAACATATTGATACTCAAGGGTCTTACAGTTTAAAAATATAGCATTATTCTTTTTACCCATAACTGAGGCAAATTGATCCATTATTCCACAATTTACACCAACAAACTGATTCTCTGCTCTCTGAGCTAGAAGGGCTAACTCTACCCTATCAATTTCTCTACCTGGATTAAATACTTTTAAGAGTGCTATTCCTGTAGCACATTCTATAGCAGCAGAAGATGAAAGTCCTGCCCCATGCGGAACTGTATCGTAAAAAAGCATATTACACCCATCAACTTTATAACCTGCTCTCAATAGTTCATACGCTACTCCCAATTGATAATTACCCCATTTTATCTTCCTATAGGCATCAAGGTTTTCTATATCAGCACATACCTTCTCATCTAAGTCGGTTGCAGTTAAGCAAATCTTATTATCTCTCCTCTTACTTATACACACCGTAGTGCCAACGTTTAAGGCTACTGGTAAGACATAACCACCATTATAATCAGTATGTTCTCCTAAAAGGTTAACTCTCCCAGGTGAATAGAAAAATCTTACCTGCTCATCATTAAATATTTCTATGAATCTCTCTTTTAGAGAGGCTAAACTTGTCATAGACCTTTAAACCTCCTATATGCAGATCTTAATTCTTCTGCCTTTTCTTCTGGCGCTGTAGTATTGCATGGAGCCCAAGCTCCAGTTTCGCTAGAAGCGTTAAATTTCTGCTTATCTCTAGAACGCATAGGTGGATAAAACTCTATATGAAAATGATAAAATGTATCACAAGATTCACTATTTACAGGACTTTGATGCATACAAAGCATATAAGGGAATTCGTAGTCAAAGAGACTATCTAGAGTTCCAACCGTATCTCTTAGGATCTCTGCCAAGGAGTTCTTTTCCTCATCTGTAAAGTCTGTTATTTTACTCTTATGTGCCTTGCTTACTATAAAGACTCCATAAGGATATTCTGTAAAGAAAGGGAGATAGGTCAAAAAGTGATCATTTTCTATAACCATACGTTTTTTAAAAGAAATTTCTTCCTGATTCATTCTACATATTAAGCACTCATTTTTTTCTTCATAATATCTTTTACAGCTTTCTAATTCCCTCTGTATCTTTAATGGAATGTATGAATACCCATATATCTGCCCATGAGGGTGCGGAATAGTTACCCCTACAACTTCACCTCTATTTTCAAAGATAAATATATACTTTATTTTTTCATATTTACTTAACTCTATAAACCTATTGCACCAAAGGTCAACAAGTTTACGGATATGAGAGAGGGGGAGTCTAGGCAAGGAGGCATAATGATCAGAAGAGTAAAGAATCACTTCACACTTTCCATATGCAGGAGCCACTCTATAAAACTCAGTAGCTACATCGTCAGGTTCTGGCGGATTTAACATAAGAGCTGGAAAGTCATTGTCATATGCCAATACATCATAATTGTCTGGAACTTTGCCTGACCCAGGACAGAAAGGACACCAATCTTTAGGCATCTGAGGTCTCTCCTGCCTATGAGAAGCTATCATAACCCAATCATTAAGAAGAGGATTCCACCTTAACTCAGCCATCTAACCAACTCCTTCCTTTAGAAATTAATCTAAAACGGATTATTATTAAATGTGTACGACTTTCCAAAAATCCTTTCTAGTTTTTCTACTATACTAACATTACCCCTGAGTCTTCTACGAATAAAAGCCTCTTTAGGAGTAATATAACCAGTAAATATCTGACTAAAAGTCTGAATACTACAGCTTAGTTCTCCATCACTAACTTCATCCACCTCAATATTACCACCTTTTAGCTCGATTGAAAAGCTCTTATTATTCCACTCAGCATCTGGATCAGAAATGGATATAGAAAATTGCAAGTATATGTCTTCACTATAACTTCTATTCAGTAATGCACCTTTCAAATCAACAACCCTAAACATCATCCACGGAGAGAGTTCCATCTTTATCCGAGGATTTGGAAAATCTAAATGTAATCTTTCATCTGGAGATGTAGACCAGCATACCTCTTTAATCTGAGACTGATGGACAAACAAAAACCAGAGTAATCCCTCTTTTGCCTCTTGGTCTAGATAAATCATCTCATGTATATTCATTCTACCTTCTTTTATTGAATATACTATATATCCTCTAGGTTCTCCTTTATCATCAAGCCAGATATATGTATATCTTGGAAGATTTCTAGCGTAAGGGTCTTGTAAGACAAAGTCTGTCCAAAGCATATTATTACGGACTGCGCAACAGTTATGTATCTTAGCATATTCTGTATAAATTCTATCTAAGACGTCTAGGTCTTTCTCTTCAAATGGCTTTACTCTACCAATTCTCTTATTAAATCCAGATAGAAGTTCGGCAGGAATTGTATAGTTAATCCTTTCAAATCCCAACTCCCAGCCATATTTTCTATAGAATTCATAGGAGAATGGACCTAGCATAGAGACAGTTTGACCTCTCTCTTTCATAATCTTTAGAGAATTCCTTAATAGTTGAGCCACTCTACCCCCATGTCTACCCTCCGGCATAGAAGAGACAGTAGCGATTCCTCCCATCTTAAAAATAGAACCGTAGATGTATATCTCAAATGGCAGGATAAACAGCATAGCATTCAAGGTATTAGATTCATCGTAATAGCCTAATATGGCATCTTCTGGAACATACTTTTCCAAAAAAGTCCTAGCTCTATCTCTATGGTCATTTAGCCAAGGGAAACAATAGGTCATTAACTGAAGAACCCTATCATACTCTTCTCTAGCTACAAATCTTATTCCCATACTCCATCTCCTTCCTATTTCCTCCAATACTGTCTAAAAAACTCTTCTAGCTTCTCTTTATAGTTATCGTCTATATATCCTTCTCCCATAATATATCTCATCATAGCCCTTCCTTCCTCTTCGCATATCTTATCATGAATAGGGAAAAACTCTCTTATCAAAAATTGTGTAAAGAGGACTAGTCTCAGATTTCCATACACTCTAGGTTCTCTTCCGGGAAGAGCCTCTACGCCAACACTATAGCCCAACTTAATACTATCTATAATGTCCTTTAATTCTAAGCTCGGTGAGAAGACCACTGTATAATACCAACCAAATAGACTTCCTGTCTCGCAACCATGGGCATCAGTAACACCAACTACAGGTATATTCTGACCCTTAGACTTTTCATAGTAAGATACTATCTGTAGGTTATCTGAGATTAATTCATGTAAATGATAGCCTCCTACTATCTCTACAGCATCAAATGGCTTTATATCGTAGAGTAGATTAAGCAGTCTTTCGGATATATAATAACCCTCTCTAACACGCCAGAAAGGGTGGGCAAAAATTCCAAGTCCATTCCCTTCTCTAATCTTATTGAAACACCATATTGATGATGCTAGTTGATATCTCTCAGGTATCTCTGGGACTCTTTCTTTCAGGCTCTCTTCTATCTCTGCTACCTCTCTGTCATATTTCTCTCTATCTCTTTCAAACAATTCATTTATGCTGAAATTACCTCCAAAATTCACTATGTGTATTGGATTATTAGGTGGATGAACCTCTTCTCCTGGAAATAACTTAAAACCTAAATCTAATTCTTTAAAAGTCTCAATAGCCTCTATGGATGGGAAATATCTTCTGTGGTCTGTTATAGCTAGAAAGTCTAGCCCTATCTTCCTACAAGAACTAGCAACATAACTAGGAGACTCTATCCCATCTGAATAATAGGTATGTATATGCATATCGCCTTTATAAGGAATCCTATGGAGTAAGTCTTCTTTAACCGAATATACAGAAAAAGAAAGAACTCTATTACCAATCTCTAGATAGATGATATGTTCCTGTTCCCCCTCGAAGAACCCTTCAATATAGAATCTATTCCCATCTCTTCTTACCTCAAGATTCCTATATTCTTCCCTACTAGAATAGTTTGCAGGATAGTGTGTAAACTTATATTCTCCTTCAGGTAGATGCCAATTAGAAATCCTTGACTCTAGAGTAATAGTTGCTCTTGTATCAGCCTTTATAACTTTTGGACATATCTTGAAATAGTTATCAAGGTTTATCATAGTCCTTCCTCCTTTGACTTAGATATATACTTATTATGCCTCCTAAAGATAATAGTCCCCATAGAAGCATAATTGTCTTCCAATTAAACCTGGTAGAAATTATACCAGTAATGATACTTGCCGATGCAGAACCTATGTAAGAGGAAAAATCAAGAAAGCCTGCTACTGTCGATGCACTATTATACTTTGCGAACCTCAAAGGTATATTTGCAAGTAAGAGCGTATTTGCACCATAGAGGAGACTAGAGGAGATACCTAAGAGTATTATAGTTAGAAAGATATTTAAATCTAGAAACATTGTAAGGATAACACATATTACTAGATTTACAGAATAAAGAACCACTACTGAGGATTCATCTCTATTTCTGTTTCTGTAATTTAACCAACCAGCAGAGAATAATCCTATAAGGCTAATAAGTGGTATAAGAAGGGCAAAGATAGGGATACTCTCCTTAAATACCTCTTTTATGATCGTTGGGGTCCAGAGCCCTATACTCTCTTTCATTACACCTTGGAACAGGCAGGCAATAGCAATAAGGATAATACTTGGGCTAAAAAGGTCTTTTACTGATAACTTAAAGGTATCTGAGCTTTCTCTCTCGGTTAAGGTTTTACTAGTTGGGAGGAATTTCAGCCAATATAGAGAAAACAATAAGACTAATATCCCCGGAATAAAGAAGGCTAACCTCCAATTTGTGGCTTTAATAAATTTCCCTAAAGGACCCCAATATAGTATATAACCCATAAACATAGATGTTGATATGCCAACACCTACCTTAGTATGCGCCTCTTTTGGAAACCAAAGACCTAAGATTCTTATAATAGGACCCCAAAGCATTGAGAGTAGATATCCATTAATACCCCAGAGTATTGTAAAAGTAAGCTTATTGATAACAAAACCCAAGATCAAGTTTATCAATGAGGAGAGAAAGAGTGAAGTAAACACAAATATTCTAAAATTTACTCTATCTCCGACGTATCCATTAATAAGCTGTCCAAAGGCATAAGTCCAGAAAAATAAGCTTCCCATAAGTCCTATAGAAGCCTTATCCCAGCCTAGGTTCTGTATAAGGTCTGGAATCACTATAGATAAATTTGTCCTACAGAGATAAGCACCAGCATAGGAAAGCCAACAAAGTATAAAAACCTTCTTTGCCGTGTTTTTACCATCTTTCATCATTATCTCTTAGACCCCTCACTATTATCTCCAATCCCCTCTTTGCTAATTCTTCCCAATTTTCTTTTCCAGAAGCAAATAACCTCTGAATCAACAATCCAAGGGCAAATGCAACTACTGTATAGGAGGAGATTTTTGGATCAATATCTGTAAATTCCTTCTTCTCAATCCCTTTGGATAATAAATTTAAAAAGTAACCTCTGTACTTCTCAAACATCAAAGTTATCTTCTCTAATGTCTCTTTATCATGAAGAGCCCTATTCCAAAATTCAAATGTTAAGGATATCTCTTTTTCCCCAGAAATGATAATATCTAGAAGAACTGTAGCTAGACTAAGAAACTTACTAGGTGTATCCTCTTGAGAATTACTTACATTCTCCATTACTTCATCTACATCTTTCAGCCAAAAGTTAAGTATCTCTAAAAATAGAGAATGTTTAGTGGGAAAATAATAGAAAAAACTTCCCTTACTAACACCAGCAGATTTACATATCATCTCAACACTAGTTCCATCATAACCATACTTAGAAAAACACTCTATGGCAGAATCTATAATCTTCTTTTTAGTCCCTTTAACTTCTCCCATATTTATTTCCTATACTGACCAGTCGGTATACATATAATACTATACCGAAAATTTAATGTCAATGAAAACATGCCTTGTCCATAAAAATAAGAGCAGGCTACTTTTGTATAAGTAACCTGCTCTTATTATAATTACAAAGATTACTTTAGGGATATATGAACTGGGGTAGGATTTCTTAGGTTGTCACCTACTGGGCAACGTTCTTCTATAGCCTTTATCCACTCTTCTAATTTCTCTCTAGGAGCATCGGATTTTACATCTATCTCTAAAGTGATACTTTTAAAACCAGCTCTATCTGGACTTGGTTTACCCATAAATCTTAGGGGATTAAGGTCTCCAGAAAGCTTTATCTTAAGACTTTCTATCTTTATCCCCATCTCATTAGCTACAACCTGTCCAACTATTACTACGCAGCCACCCAAAGCCATAAGGACGTATTCTACCGGATTAGGTCCTTTATCTTTCCCACCCAAGTTCGGTGGCTCATCTATATACAAAGTAAAATCTCTTGCCTTAGCTTCTACAGTAAAGCCTTCTTTCCACTCTACCTGGGCTTCAAATTTTAAATCACTCATAAAATTTCAACCTCCATAAATTATAATTTGTATTAATATTATAACATTAATCGATTTTTATGAAAACAGTTTGAATCTACTTGGATTGTGATTTATAATCTAAAAGCTAGGAGTCTAAAAGTAGAGGTGAGTCCGATGGAGATATTAATAATAGGTTTAGGAAGAATGGGGGCAAATATAGCAAGAAGACTACATAATGGAGGTCATAAGGTATTTGCCTATAATAGGACTTTAGAAAAGACCAAAGAGATAGAAAAAGAGGGAATAATAGGGATCTATTCTCTAGAAGATATACCAAAAGTGCTTACTCCACCACGAGTAGTCTGGATAATGCTACCTGCAGGAGATCCTACAGAGGAGATGTTAGAAAAATTATCTTCTATCCTTTCAGCCAATGACATTATAATAGATGGTGCTAATTCAAATTATAAAGATACTATAAGAAGAGCTAAAAAACTAAAGGAAATGGGCTTTAGATTTTTAGATGTAGGGACTAGTGGAGGAATTTGGGGATTAACTCAGGGTTATAGTCTTATGATTGGAGGAGATAGAGAAACAGTAGAGTATCTCAGACCTATATTTGAAACTTTAGCACCTTCTCCTAATACAGGATGGGGACATGTAGGACCTAACGGAGCAGGGCACTTTGTAAAGATGGTACATAATGGAATAGAATACGGTATGATGGAAGCTTTAGCGGAAGGGTTCGAAATACTTAAGAATAAAAAAGAGTTTAATCTAGACCTAGCCCAGATATCTCAGATATGGAGATTTGGGAGTGTTATAAGGTCTTGGCTATTAGATTTAACAGCTTCTGCTTTGGCAGAAGATCAAGAGCTAAAAGATATAGAAGACTATGTACCCGACTCTGGAGAAGGACGATGGACTGTAATGGAGTCAATAGAGTTAGGTGTGCCTGCACCAGTTATAGCCATTTCTCTTATGAATAGATTTTACTCACAGCAGGAAGAAAGTTATTCAGCCAAGTTACTCTCTGCTATGAGAAACAAATTTGGAGGACACGAAATAAAAAAGAAATTACAGTAAAAAAGGAGGAAGGTCCGATGAAAAGTACAGTATATTTTCTTTCTTTGAGAGCCCACAACGAAAATAATTCGATACTTAAAAGACTAAAGCATTTAACCAAAAGGCTTCTAGAAAATAGAATGAAAAAGGGGGACCTCGTCGCTATAAAACTTCACTTTGGAGAGCCTGGCAACCATGCATATATAAGACCGATATTCGTAAGGCAGGTTGTAGAGGTAGTCAAAGAGATGGGAGGCAAACCCTTCCTTACTGATGCTAATACTCTATATAAAGGAGAGAGAGCTAATGCGGTAGACCATTTAGAAACAGCAATATACAATGGTTTTGGGTATTCATCTGTGGGGGCTCCTATCATAATAGCGGATGGTATAAATGGAGAATACTACAAAGAGGTAGAGGTGAATCTAAAAAACTTTAAAAAGATAAAAATAGCAGGTGGAATATATGATGCGGATTTCCTTATATCTCTAGCGCATTTTAAAGGTCATATAGGCACTGGATTCGGTGGAGCTATTAAGAATGTAGGTATGGGAGGCGCACCAAGATCAGGTAAACAGATGCAGCATGCTCAGTTTAAGCCTGATCCAAAGCCTGATGTTTGTATAGGATGCGCTAGATGTGTAAACCACTGCCCACAAGGAGCTTTAAGATTAGTTAATAAAAAGGCAGTCTTAACACCAGAACTATGCATAGGTTGTGGAGAGTGTGCAGTTGTATGTCCAACTTCTGCCATAGAAATATCATGGAATGAATCCGCTATTGGTTTACAGGAGAAGATGGTCGAATTTACCTATGGGATGATAAAGACCAAAGAACCAAAAGTTGCATTTATAAACTTTGTTATGGATGTAAGCCCAGACTGTGACTGTGCAGGTTGGCACGATGCAAATATTGTCCCTGATATTGGTATACTCGGAAGCTCAGATATAGTTGCAATAGATCAGGCTTCTGTAGACCTAGTTAATCAAAGTATTGGATTGAAAGAAACCGCCCTAGCAAGAAACTTCAATCCTGGAGAAGATAAATTCAGAGCGATACATCCTGAGATAGACTGGAATGTTCAATTAGCTTATGCTGAAGAGTTAGGGTTGGGGTCAAGAAAATATATTTTAGAAAAGATCTAAATTATTCAATAATCTTGATAAATTAAGAGATAAATGTTATAGTAATTAGGTAAATTATTTTTTAGAATAATTAAAAAAAAGGAGGTGTCTTAAAGTGAAAAGCTTTTTTAAAGTTTTGTTGGTTTTAGTCTTAAGTGTATCTGTAGTGTTAGGTAGTTTTACTGTAGCTTTTTCTCAACAGAAGAATCCTCTAGGACAGTATCCAACAATAAAGGACTATGAGAAGGCTACAGGCAAGAAGATTACAAAGTTTAATGAAGCCCCAATGCTACAAGAATTAGTAAAACAAGGTAAACTTCCTCCAGTGGAGAAGAGATTACCAGAAGAACCAGCTGTAGTAGAGCCAGTAGAAGAGGTAGGTCAGTATGGCGGGACTTGGAGAAGGGCAGCATTATCTCCATCTGACACTATGATACATGCCCGATTAGGTTATGAACCCATGGTAAAGTGGGCAAGAGATGGAAAGACATTAATTCCAAATCTCTGCACATCATGGAAGGTAACAGAGGGTGGTAGAGTTTATACGTTCTATTTGAGAAAGGGATTAAAGTGGTCTGACGGAGAACCTTTTACAGCTGATGATATCCTTTATTGGTATAATGACGAATTATTAAACAAGGAACTTACACCAGTCTTTCCTGCATGGTTAGCACCAGCCGGTGAACAGGTCAAGGTAGAAAAAGTAGATAATTATACGGTTAGGTTTAAATTTAAGAGACCATATTCTCTATTCTTAGAATATATAGCGGTAAACAATGCATCTTTTGCCTCTCCTAAACATTATCTACAGCAATTCCATATAAAATATGCCCCAAAGGAAAAGTTAGATGCCTTAGTAAAAGAAGCAAAGAGAGACTTCTGGTATCAACTCTATCAGGACAAGGCAACTAAATACTCCAATACTGAACTTCCCGTGCTTAATCCTTGGAAATTAACAGTTCCACCTACTGGACCAAGGGCTATAGCAGAGAGGAATCCATATTACTGGAAAGTAGATATAGAGGGCAATCAGTTACCATACATAGATAGGATTTCATGGGATATGGTTCAAAACACAGAAATGATTACAATGAAGGCTGTACAAGGAGAAATAGATATGCAAGGTAGAAACCTTGCATTCAAGGACTTTACACTTCTTATGGAAAACAGAGAGAAAGGTGGATATCAGGTTTATCAATGGCAGTCAGGAGAGACTGCAAGTGCTGTCTTCTTCAATCAGAACTATACAAAGGATAAGTTCATCGCAGATTTACTAAAGAATGTAAAATTCAGGACCGCTCTATCTCTAGCTATTAATAGGGCAGAGATTAATCAACTAGCCTACCTTGGGCAGGCAACTCCTACATACACCATATTCCCTAAGGCGTCTCTACAGAACAATCCAGAGATAAGAAGGTTGTATGAATATAACGTAGCAGAAGCTAATAAGCTGTTAGACAGTATAGGACTTACAAAGAAAGACAAAGATGGATTTAGGCTAAGACCAGACGGCAAACCTATACAACTTACAATCCTTACCAATGTGGGCTATGCAATACATCCAGATGTAATGGAGCTTATAGCGCAATACTGGAATAAGGTTGGTATAAAGACCGCAGTTGATGCCATAACTAGTTCTCTCTGGTGGCCTAGAATAAATAGTGCTGACTACCAGATAGCTGGATATACACTGGGAAGCTTATATCCTGGTAAATTCCTACTAACCTATTCTATGTTTGTAATTCCAAATTCCACATCCTGCTATTACGGGTCTCTTTGGGGATTGTGGTACTCTTCTAGAGGTAAGGCTGAAGGTGCTGTAAAGCCAACAGGAGACGCCTTAAAGATAGTAGCAAACTTTGACAAGATAATAGTCTCTACAAATCAGGAAGAGATAGAAAGACTTACAGACGAGATCTTATATCTATGGGCAAAGAACCTCTGGGCTTTACCTGTACTGGGATTCTTTAACTTCCCAGTAGTAGTAAAGAATAACTTCAAGAATGTCCCCAAAGAAGGTACATTAGCATATCCATATCTGAGCCCAGGCTATATGAATCCAGAACAATTCTTCTTTAAGAAGTAATGCTTTATAAGGGGGTAGCAGAATGCTACCCCCTTTATCTTTATTAGGATTAGGAGGGATTTCTAATGATTAGAATTGGCATAGTGGGTTCTGACAATTCTCATGCAATAGCTTTTTCACAGCTTACCAATTTACCAGAAGGTGTCAAAGGACTAAAAGTGGACGAGGCAAAAGTAGTATCTATATGGGGATTTGAAAGAAATCGGACAGAAGAGGTTGCCAAATTGGGTAATATTCCAGAAATAGTTCAATATCCAGAGGATATGATTGGAAAAGTAGATGCGGTTATGGTGGTATTAAGAGATGGAGCATTACACTATAAATTTTCAAGACCCTTTATCGAAGCAGGAATTCCAACTTTCATAGACAAACCTCTTGAGACTTCTGTAGAAAATGCAAAGAGGATAATAAATTTAGCTAAGGAAAAGAATACTCTTATAACATCCTTTTCTACCCTTAGATTCGATGAACCTATAGTGAAATTGAAAGAGGATCTGTCTTCTAAAGGACCTCTGACTGCTGGATTTGTATGTGGTCCGGCAGATATCAACAGTGAATATCAAGGCATATTCTTCTACGGTGTTCACATAGTAGAATTGTGTCAGGAAATTTTCGGTAGTGGAGTAGAAAGAGTTATAGCAGTAAACAATAACAATAATGTAGCGATTACTCTTACCTACCCCGATGATAGGATAGTAGAACTCTTAATGCTAGGTAATGCGGTTTATACATTCACTATATCGGCATTTGGCAAAAATGGTTGGAACTATTGGGATGGTAAGCAAACTCCATCTCCATACTACTATGGACTTTTAAAATTCTTAGAGATGATAAAGACCTCTAAACCAACTATAAACTATGATGATATGCTAGAAATAGTTACAGTCCTAAAAGCTATAGAAATTTCTTATCTTAGTGGTACTGAAGTATATATACAAGACATAGGGTGAAAAGAATAAATGAGAACTTATTTTGATTTTAACGTGATGATAGGAAAACCTACTGTTGTTCCTTTAAACAACTGGTTAGACGCTAAGAAGTTAAGCGAAGAGCAAGAGAGGTTTAACATAAAAAAGGCATTGGTCTATCATAGCTATAGTAGAGATTATGATGCCTACTTTGGAGATAAAAAGTTAATAGAAGAGATCAAAGGAAATCCTAATCTCTATCCTTCATGGGTTCTCCTACCAATTGACATCTTTCCAACAGATACATTGGACAGACTTTTAGAAGAGTTCAAAATACACAAAGTTAAAGCAGTTAGACTCTTCCCAGACTTACATAACTTTATATTGGAAGAGGAAATAGTAGGAGACTTATTATCATTCCTAGAAGAATTAAAAATCCCAATATTGCTATCTCCAAATAATTCAGGATGGAAATATATATATGCCATCTTGAGAAACCATCCTAATCTCAGACTGGTTTTAGTGGATTTGACATATAGACAAAGTTCTTACATCTTTCCTCTTTTAAAAAGATACAAAAATGTTTACGTAGAACTATCAGGATATATTACCTTCCTTGGAATAGAGACTTTATATAAGAGGTTTGGTGGAGAACGGATGATTTTTGGAAGTAATCTTCCCTATAAAAGTCCTGGTTCAACTATATATTATATAGAAAAGGCAGATATACCAGACGAGATCAAAGATTACATAGCTTATAAGAATGCAGATAGGCTCATTCAGGAGGTAAAACTATGATAGATACTCATGCCCATCTAGGAAAGTGGTTCAACTTTTATTATGATGGCGGTGACTTCTTATCTATGATAAAGATAATGGACAGAATAGGGATGGAAAGTGCATGGATAAGTGCCCTTATAAGTATAGGACCAGATTATGATCTGGGCAACGAGATGGTCCTTGAAGCTATGAGGGCATTTCCAGATAGATTCAAAGGATATATCACGCTAAGTCCATATTTTGTAGATAAAATAGAGGGAGAGCTCAAGAAAAGAGCTTCTCAAGGATTTGTCGGAATAAAGCTACATCCTGGAACACATCTATATCCTATAGATGGAGTTAACTATCTATATGCTTACAAATACGCAGATGAGAACAAATGGCCTGTCTTAATACACACATGGGGGGAAAGAGATGTAAGGACAATTACAGAGATAGCAAAATCTTATCCCAATGCAATATTTATAATGGGACATTCAGGTGGAGACTTAAAATCTATGATTTTAGCAGTAGAGTTAGCGAAAGATGTTGATAATATCTATCTAGATCTGACAGGCTCCGCTATGTATAATGGAATAATTGAATACTACGTAGAGAAAATTGGTAGTGAAAGGATTTTATTTGGAACAGATTTCCCTTTTATAGACCCAAGGCCAGCTATCGGTTGGGTAGAAAGCAGTAAGATAAAAGAAGAGGACAAGCTTAATATACTACATAAAAATGCAGAAAAAATCTTGAGTTTAATAAAAGAAAACTAGGGGGAGGCAGAGAGCCTCCCCCTTATAATCAAATATTAACGTCCCCAGAAAGGATATGCGTTACCAGAAGGATGATCTGTAAGTTTAGTTAAACCAGTCCCATCAGTATTCATCGCATAGATTTCCCAATTTCCACTACGATTAGATTGAAAAACAATTTTTGTACCGAGTAATGAAAAACAGGGATACCAATCTTGGCTTGGACCATCTGTAAGTTGAATTACATTAGATCCATCTGCATTCATTATAAAAATTTTATCAGTATTCTGATCAACCTTAGATGTAAAAACTATCTTTGTTCCATCCGGTGAAAAGCGAGGGAAAAATTCATCGGTGTCATTATTAGTAAGTCTAGTTAAATTAGTACCATTTACACTCATCGTATATATCTCTTTGTTTCCATCACGGTCAGAAACAAAGATAATCTTTTGTCCATCTGGAGAAAAAGATGGATACATATCATAACTCTGATCATTAGTAAGATTTGTAAATTGTGGGTGAGAAATAACCGTTGAATCATATAGGTATATTTCAGCGTTTCCATCACGATTAGAGAAGAATACAATCTTCTTCCCATCCGGAGAGAAATTTGGATAATAATCCCATGCTTGATTATCTGTAATTCTAACTTGATTAGTGCCATCCCTATTCATTGTGTAAATTTCAGGGTTTCCATCTCGTTCAGACACAAAGACAATCTTAGAACCATCTTTAGAAAGAGTAGGATAATAATCAGGAGTTTCATTATCTGTAATCTTAGTTAGACTAGACCCGTCTGGATTCATAGTATAGATTTCAAGGTCTCCGTCACGTCCGCTTGCAAATACAATCCTTCCTAAATTTACAATAGACTCTGGGTTGCAACTATCACATCCGTAAAGTCCCATAAGAAAGAGACTTGGTACTATAAGAAAAACTAATAATTTTAGATGTCTTTTCATATCATTCTCCCTTCTATAAAAATAAGATCTAACTTTAGAGACAAGATAAAATAAAATTATAAAAAGCTCCAGAAAATCTTATTTAGAAGACTTCAAAACTTACATCCTCCCTCAAGAGAAACAAGAGGTATCTGAAATTTTATAACCCTATCCTTCCAATCCCAACTCCTTTCATTATCTTGCCTCTATACAAAATTATATTATGAAAGTATATTAAAAGTCAATTTAACTTAAGGCTGAAAGAAGCTAGCGAGGGTGAACCCTCGCTAGCCCTCTTATGATATCTCTTCTTCTTTATATGGAGATTCTTTTAGTTTATAATCTTCAATTTCGCTTTTAGAAAGATGAAAATCTGTCTTTTCAAGGTAATGTAAGACCTTTCTGGTATAATCCTCAGAGTTTCTAAATTCTTCCTCGACTTCTCTATTAGGATTCTCTATTACCTCTCCTATAGCCTCATTCTTGGTAATAAATAAGATCCTACAATAAGCTTCATCATCTATTTTGTCGTAGAGTCTTCCTGCGCTGTATGTACCTCTTACTACAGTATTTACACTATTTGCCACATAACCAATCTTACCAATGCCTGAACATTCTATCCTAATTGCTTCAGAGTCATATATATTTTCTGGTTCTTTTACCAATTTTAAAACCTGACCAATACAGAAAATTCTCGTATCGTGATAACTAAAACTCGGAATAAGGGTTACATATATCATAATCTTTCTACCTCCCATTTTTTATTTACTAATAATATCACAAAAAGAGGGACAAATAATGTCCTTCTTGCTGTTTTAAGAATTAACAAGATGAATTTATACCAACGATTATAAATTTAAATCGTCGACCGCTTGACATATAAAAGCTTTCATTATAAAATGCAATTAAAAATGCAATCGTTATAGAGGGAAGGTATGAAAAGAGTAAATATTCAAGAAGTGGCAAAATTAGCGGGGGTATCCCCTTCTACTGTTAGTAGGGCATTAAATAATCATCCTGGGATAAGTGAAAAAACTAGGCAGAAAATAATAGAAGTAGCAAAGAAGTTAAATTACAAACCTAATTATAGAGGACAAATCTTAACAACTAAAAGTACTAAGAACATTGGACTTCTCATAACCGATATTACTAATCCTTTCTTCCCCGAATTAGTAAGGGGAGCAGAAGAAAGAGCCAGCGAAGCTGGATATACTATCCTGCTAGGAAATACTTCGGAATCGGAAGAGAAAGAGACAAACTATCTAGACTTTTTCTCTCGTGGTCCAGTTGACGGAGTCATTATCTCTGCCTCTAGGATATCAAACGAGCATATCATTAATCTTGCTGAAGAAGGATTACCAATAGTAGTTATAAATAGGATGTTAGAACATCCCAAAATATCGTATGTCTCAACAGATATGGAAAAGGGAGGATACCTAGCAACCAAACATCTAATAAAGCTAGGTCATTCAAGAATCGCCTTTATAAATGGGCCTAAACTTTCTGAGGCTGCAGAAAGAAGACTATCAGGTTACAAAAGGGCACTTACAGAGTCTAAAATAAGGTACAATCCTAACCTCATTTCCTTTAATACCCCTGTAGCAGATTCAGGTTATAAAGAAGCGATAAAGTTGCTCTGCGCTAAGAATCCTCCTTCTGCTATATTTACTTACAACGACTTGATGGCGTTTGGAGTGATAAAGGCAGCAAAAGAATTAGGTATAAAGATACCTGAAGAATTATCAATCATCGGGTTCGATGATATATTCTTTTCTAATTTTACTGATCCTCCACTTACTACAGTCAGGCAACCTAAAGAAGAACTAGGGGAAAATGCAGTAGAGCTCCTTCTTAAGTTAATGAAAGGAGAAAAACAGAGCCTATTACTTGAACCTGAACTTATTCTTAGAAATACAACTTCAAGGAGGGAAGAATGAAATTTGGCTGTTGTGGGTCAATAGAAGAGATAGAACTTATAAGTTCCAGTGGAGCAGACTTTATAGAGTTTGCTGTCACATCTATTATGCAGACTAATGTAGCAGAAGTTAAAGAAAGATTGGATAAAGTAGGGCTTAAAGCATATTCCTTTAATGTGTTCCTGCCAGGAGACCTACCAATTACTGGTCCTAATGTCGACCTAAAAAAGGTAGAGACTTACGTAAAAGAAGCCTTAGGAAGAATAAACTTTCTTGGAGGAAAGGTCGTTGTCTTTGGGAGTGGTAGATCTAGGTCTTTCCCAGAAGGATTTTCTAGAGAAACAGCCAATTTACAGATTATAGAATTTCTAAATATAGTAGATAGATATGCCAAGGAATATGATATAAAGATAGCCATAGAGCCTTTAAATAAAAAGGAGAGTAATATTATAAACACAACTCTAGAAGCCCTAGAATTTGCAGACAAAATTAATAGTCCAAATATTGGAGTGCTCATAGATAATTACCATGCAGATTTGGAGAATGAGCCTCTCTCTAATATCTATAGAATAAGGGAAAAGCTCTATCATGTTCATGTATCAGATAGAGAAAGGGTAGCGCCGGGTAAAAGAGATTATGATTTCAAATCTCTGTTTAATGTGCTTAAAGAGATAGAGTATAGAGGATTTATTTCAGTAGAATGTAGGTGGGAAGATAAGAAGCAAGAATTACCCAAAAGTCTTGAGTTTTTAAGAAAGGAGTGGAGTTAAATGGGTTCTAAATTAGCCAAGGTGCCAGAAGGTACAGGAATTTTAGAAGTCCCCGTACAAGGTCTAGAGTGGGTAAAACTATTTGTTCTTAGATTGAAAGCTGGAGAAAAGGTATCTCTAGGAGAGGAAGGGAGAGAGACTGGGTGTCTCTTGGGAACTGGAAGAGTAGAAGTCAATGAGAAAAATATACTAGGACCCAGAAATGAAATATTTAATAGTAAACCTTGGGGATTATATATTCCACCTAACAAAAAGGCGGAAATAAAGGCACTAGATAATAGTGAGTTAGTATTTGCAACTGTAAAATCAGAACCAAATAATGTAGATGTAGTAGTAATATCTCCTAATGAGATAGAAAGAAGAGTTGTCGGTACTCATAATTGGAAAAGATATGTAACACAAGTTATCGATAAGAAGGTTGGAGCTAAACATATAATAATGGGAGAGACGGTAAATCCTCCTGGGAACTGGTCTAGTTACCCACCACACAAGCATGACAAACATAATCCTCCCTATGAATGGAAAATGGAGGAAGTATACTTATATAGATTAAATCCATCTAGCGGATTTGGTTTCCAAAGGGTCTATACAGAAGAGGGCGATATAGATGAGGTCTATACGGTAACAGATAATACTGCCCTTCCTATCAGTAGAGGATATCATCCTGTAGTAGCTGCACCAGGATACTCTCTCTACTACTTATGGGTATTAGCTGGAGAGGATCCCGTAAATATCCCCAGAGATGACGTTAAGCATGCTTGGGTAAAGTGGGCTGAACAGATAATTAAAGAATTATAAGGAGGGAAGAAGATGTGGTATAAACTCTCTGGTTTTGGTGATGAGATATCACCCGATTTTGAAGAACAATTAAAGGTATTAAGAGAAGAGGAAATAAGTTACCTAGAATTAAGGAGTGCTTTTGGGAAAAATGTAGTAGCTTTGACTGAAGAAGATAGCCAAAAGATAAAAGAACTGTTAGATAGATATGGAATAAAGATATCAGCTATAGCATCTCCAATTGGAAAGGTCAGGGCAAAGGAAGATATAGAAGGGCAGAAAGAGAAACTCCAGAATGCTATAAAATTGGCACATTTCTTTGGGACTCCATATATTAGGATATTTTCATTCTATCCAGAGGAAGGGATGAGCATAGAAGAGCTTAGAAAAATATCGCTAGAAAGATTAGGAGAGCTTGTAAAAATAGCAGAAAAAGAAGGGGTTATACTATTACACGAGAATGAGAAGAAGATATATGGAGATATCCCTGAAAGATGTCTAGATATATTAAAAAGTGTAAACTCTCCAAACCTAAAGGCAGTATTTGACCCATCAAACTTTATACAGTGTGGTGTGAAACCATTTAGAGAGGCTTATCCACTCTTAGAAAGTTATATAGAGTATGTCCATATAAAGGATGCTCATTTTTCAGATGGAGTTGAAGTCCCAGCTGGAGAAGGAGATGGAGAGATAAAAGAGATATTGCTCTCTCTAAAGAAGAAAGGTAGAGAGTACTTTTTAAGCCTTGAACCACATCTTGCCCATAGTGGGCAGTTTCAAGGATTTTCAGGGCCAGAACTCTTTAAGAAGGCATCTCAAGCATTAAAGAAAATACTATCTGAGATAGAGAGGTGATAATATGGATAAAGTAAGGTTTGGAATAGTTGGGTGTGGTGTTATAGGTCCAACTCATGCAGAAGCTATAAAGAATATTGAGATAGCAGAACTAAAGGCTGTATGTGATATTATACCAGAGAGAGCTAAAGATCTAGGTGAAAAATATGGGGTAGATTGGTATACTAATTATGATGAAATGTTAGCTAGAAACGATATAGATGTAATAAATATCTGTGTTCCTAGTGGATTACACGCAGATTTAGGGATAAAGGCAGCAAAGGCAGGAAAACATGTCTTAGTAGAAAAACCTATAGACATTACTTTAGAAAAGGCTGATGCACTTATAGAGGCGTGTCAAAAAGCTGGGGTTAAACTTAGTGTTATATCTCAGCATAGATTTGATCCAGGTATTAAAGAGCTAAAATCAGCTATAGAGTCTGGGAAAATTGGCAAGCTTGTTATGGCTGACGCTTATGTAAAATGGTGGAGAACTCAAGAATACTATGATAGTGCAGGTTGGCGTGGAACTTGGGCTCTAGATGGTGGTGGAGCACTAATGAACCAGTCTGTACATTTTGTAGACCAGCTTCTCTACCTTGCCGGACCTGTAAAAGAGATAACTGCATATTGTGGAACATTAGCACACAAAATAGAGGTAGAAGATGTAGCTATAGCCATAATAAAGTATAAGAATGGAGCTTTAGGAGTGATTCAAGGGTCAACCGCCTGCTATCCTGGTTTTAAGGAGAGGATAGAGGTTCACGGCACAAATGGTAGTGTAGTAGTTGAAGGTCCATTTGTAAGGGACTGGCTAATAAAGGGAGAAGAAAAAAGAGGAGTATCTTCTCAGGGAGAATCTGCTTCAAGTGATCCTCGAGCTCTCTTCATAAAGGGACATATTGCACAGATACAAGATATGGCAGAGGCAGTACTGTACAATAGGACCCCTAGCATTACTGGAGAGGATGGTAGAAGAGCTATACAGTTTATACTTGCAGTATACGAATCTAGTAGGACTGGGAAAGCAGTAGTAATAAATGACTAAGGAGGAATTCGATGGAGTCATTTTTCTATGATATAGGAATAACGAATAGGGTATCTCGTATCTTTGCAAAAGATGGAAAGTCTATGGTCTTAGCTATAGACCATAGACAACGAGGTATCCAAGAAGGAATAGACAATTTTAGTAGTTTAATTTCTCTTATAGAAAGACTATCTCCGTATATCGATGCTATAATGACTACAAAAGAACCGCTAGCTCAAATTATAGTTAATGGTAACTTAAGGAATAAAGGATTGGTTCTAAGCCTTAATAGGACAGGTTTGGCTGGGACAAGTTTTGAGATGGATGATAGACTTGTCTGCACAGTAGAAACTGCTCTCAGATGGGGTCTCGATGGTGTAAAACTCCTTATAAAGTTCAACAAGAATAGTCAATTTACTAATGACCAATTAACTCTTCTTACCAATGTGGTAGAGGAATGCGAGAAATGGTCTATGCCTCTTATGGTAGAACCTCTATATATGAATCTAGAAGATGGAAAGTTAGTTATGGATAGATCTTACGAGGCAATAAAGTGGGTATCTATAATAACTAATGACTTTAGAGTCCCTATCCTTAAAATACCTTATGTCAAGTCTAGTTCTAGAGAAGAAGGTATAGAACAGTTCAAAAAGATAGTAGATAGCGTAAATGCAAAAGTCCTTCTCTTAGGAGGTCCGAAACGTGATAATCCTCTAGATGTTTTAAGAGATTTTGAGGATGGGGTAAAGGCAGGAGCTAGTGGTTTTGTTGTTGGTAGAAATGTATTCTTAAGTGAGAAGCCAGAAGTGATGGCTCTAGCTATGAAACTTATTCTCCACGAAAACTACACTTCCGAAGAGGCATACAAGGAGGCTTTAGACAATGTGGGAAGAACTTTATAGAGAAGCTTTAGAGGATGGCTGGAAGAAATTACAGAGGATTCCAGGGGTAATTACCGGGTTCCATTCAACAATAGATGGATTGAAGAGGGTAGATGAGATACTTCTAAAGAAATTACTAGAACAGTTCCCACATATAAAAGAGCTTCCTAATGAGCCAACGTCTGTCATAAGGACGCCAGAAGACTTTATGACTGATCTTCTTATATCCATTAGAGAAGGGCTAGCCTATCAAAGGATGATAGAGAATGAAGAGACATTCAAATGGATGTTAGAAAATATTGGCTACGATCAGTTAAGGTTGGGTGGAACATCTGCCAATATGGCTAGCCTACTATCACCATTACCATTGAATAAAATACTAGTATATGCAAACCCGCTCACCAAAGAATTAGCTGAACTCTTTCCTGATAGAGAAAATCTCTTTGTCCTAACTAGAGAAGATGGAAAGCCGGTTCTTAAATCTCCTAGGAAGGCGTGGAAAGACCAAGGTATATTTGCTATACACTGGATATTAGAATACAATAAAGGGCTGAAGTCAGAGTTAGGCAATTTGTCGATAGAAGCCCCTAGAGCTAATAGATTTATTGCGGCGTGGAATCCTGTCAACTGTAGGTTAAGGGTAAGCGAAGAGTTTAAAAAGGATATATTCCTTATCCCAGATAAGTTTACACACTTCTTGGTATCTGGCTTTCATATTCTTCTAGAGAAATATCCCGAAGGTAAAACCTGTGAGGACTTTATTGTTCCAGTAGCCGAATTTGTAAACCAGATGAAAGAAAGACTAGGACTAAGAGTCCATTATGAGTTTGCCTCTATTGGAAGTCCTGTAATAAGAGGTTTGGTAGCAAAGTATATATTCCCTGTAATAGACAGTCTTGGACTAAATGAGATTGAGTTTGTAACGCTACTGAATGATTTTGGAGAACAGGAGTTATCAAAGGAGCTTAAAGATACTAGATTCCCTATAGTAAAACTTGTAGATGGTTTACTAAAGGTTATGGGGAGGACTTCCTTAAAGAGGATTCAACTACATACATTAGGACACTATATATCTATTACTAGAGAAGGTAATGAGATCAGTGAGAGAACCGCTTTATTATTCTCTGCTATCCTTGCCGCTACAAGGTCTCTGCTTGGCAGATATGAGACTCTAGAAGATTTAAAGAAAGGGCTAGAAGTCCCAACTATTACGCTTACAGGTTATGAAGGTATTAGAAAAGTAGATAACTTTAATCTAATAATAGTGCCCACTAAAGTTGTTCAGTCACCAAAACTTACCGTAGGTCTAGGTGATATAATATCATCATCAGGATTTCTATTAAGCTAGGAGGTGAATGTATTGAAGGTTTATATAACAAGACGAATTCCAGAGCCTGGAATAGAGATGATTAGAAAAGAGCATGAAGTAGAGGTAAATCCATACGACAGAGTATTGACTAGAGAAGAATTACTTCAGGCAGTAAAGGGCAAGGATGGTATCCTATGTCTCTTAACTGATAAGATTGATGCAGAGGTTTTCGATGCTGCAGGTCCTCAATTGAAAGTTGTAAGTAACTATGCGGTAGGATATGACAATATAGATGTGAATGAAGCAACAAAAAGAGGAATAGTAGTAACTAATACACCAGGAGTCCTTACTGAAACTACAGCAGACCTAGCCTGGGCTCTTATCTTAGCCACTGCTAGAAGAATAGTAGAGGCAGATAAATTCACAAGGGCGGGTAAGTATGAGGGTTGGGCTCCTATGCTCTTCCTTGGACAGGATGTCTATGGAAAGACATTGGGCATTATAGGAATGGGAAGGATTGGACAGGCTGTAGCAAGAAGAGCAAAAGGTTTTAATATGAAGGTCTTATATAACGATATAAGAAGAATACCCGAAGAGCTTGAAAAAGAGCTGAATGCTACATTTGTATCTCTAGATGAACTCATAGAGCAGAGTGACTTTGTCTCTCTCCATACCTATCTATCTCCTGAGACATATCACTTGATAAATGAAGAAAGATTGAGAAAGATGAAGAAGACTGCTTACCTTATAAATACATCTAGAGGTCCCGTAGTAGATGAAAGTGCATTAGTAAGAGCCTTAAAAGAAGGTTGGATAGCAGGAGCTGGTTTGGATGTCTATGAGTTTGAGCCTAAACTTGTTCCAGGACTAGCCGAATGCGAAAATGCCGTATTACTTCCCCATATAGCCAGTGCAAGCGTAGAGACAAGAACTAAGATGGCTACAATGGCAGCTGAAAATCTCCTAGCTGTCCTAGCAGGAAAGATGCCGCCAAATCCAGTAAATCCAGAAGTGTTAAAGAAATGAAAATATTAGTAGCTCCTAATGCATTTAAGGAATCCCTCTCAGCTAAAGAGGCTGGAGAGGCTATAAAGGGAGGGCTTTTAAAAGCCCTCCCTTCTAGTGATGTTGTGGTTCTTCCAATAGCAGATGGTGGGGATGGGACAATAGAGGTCTTAGTAGAAGCCACTAATGGACATTTTATAGAGAAAGAGGTAACTGGTCCCTTAGGAGAGAAAATAAAAGCCAAATTTGGCATCCTTGGTGATGGCAAGACAGCGGTTATAGAAATGGCAAGGGCTTCTGGTTTAGCCTTAGTCCCAAAAGAGAAGAGAAACCCAGCTATCACTACAACATATGGAGTTGGAGAACTTATAAAAGAGGCATTAGAGAGAGGCGTAAAAAAGATATTAGTGGGGATAGGCGGAAGCGCTACTAACGATGGTGGAGCTGGGATGGCGCAAGCTTTAGGGGTAAGACTCTTAGATAAAGAAGGTAAAGAATTACCGCTTGGGGGACTAGCGCTTAAAGACCTTGTCTCTATCGATATGAGTAATTTTCATCCTTTAGCAAGGCAGTGCGAAGTTATAGTGATGGCAGATGTAAAAAATCCTCTATGCGGTCCTGAAGGAGCCTCATACGTATATGGACCACAGAAAGGTGGGACCAAAGAACTAATAGAAGAATTGGATAAGGCGCTGTTTAACTTTGCCCAAATAATTAAAAGAGATTTGAATAAGGATATACTAAACCTCCCTGGGGCAGGAGCAGCAGGTGGTTTAGGAGGAGGCTTAGTTGCCTTCTTAAATGCCCAGCTAAGACCAGGGATTGATGTGGTATTGGAGACACTAAATGTAGAAGAAAAACTAAAAGGAGTAGATATAGTTATAAGTGGTGAGGGTAAAATAGATGGACAGACGATATTTGGTAAAGGTCCTGCAGGAATAGCAAAGAAGGCTAAAGAGAAATTGATCCCAGTAATATTGCTAGGCGGAGCTGTAGATGAAGATGCTGATATACTGATAAAAGAAGGACTGGTAGATGCATTATTCTCAATTACAAGAGGACCTATAACTCTAGAAGAATCTATCAAAAACACGAAGAAACAGCTGGAATGGGTCTCTTATCAAATTGGAGGATTAATAAAGGCACTTACTTCTTGCTAAGTTGTCTTATTTTTAGGTTTATAGTATAATACCTTAGGTGTGTATTAGAAGTCATATATTATGGCTAGAGAGATTTCTATAAGTAGGACAACTAAAGAGACAGATATAAGGGTAAATCTAAATATAGATGGAGCTGGTAAAGGTAAGATAGATACTAAGATTGGCTTTCTTAATCATCTTCTTACCTCTTTTACCCTTTATAGCGGGTTTGATATAGACCTAACCGCTAATGGAGACTTAGAGGTAGACGGGCACCATCTGTGTGAAGATGTTGGGATTGTTTTGGGATCTGCTCTTAATAAGGCTTTAGGAGAATTTAAAATTGCAAGATTTGGATATTCTATTACTCCTATGGATGATGCATTAATAATCTCAAGTGTAGACATAAGTGGAAGACCTTATTTTGAGACTAATGACTTATTCACTGAGAGCTTTATAGGGACGTTTCAGACAGAGTGGCTTATGGAATTCTTAAGAGCTTTTGCTATGAATAGTAAGATAACTCTTCACATCTTAAAACTCAGAGGTAATAACTCACATCATATAGCTGAGTGCATTATGAAATCTCTAGGACTCTCATTAAGGGAAGCTGTAAAGAAAATAGATAATATTCTCTCTACTAAAGGGGTTTTATAAGTCTTGATTACTGTAATAGACTACGGAGCAGGTAATCTGTTTAGCGTAAAAAAGGCATTAGAATATTTTGGTGCTGATGTAGTCATCTCAGATGATCCTAATAATATTCTTGAGGCAAGAGGATTAGTCCTTCCAGGAGTGGGAGCCTTTGGTTGGGGAATGAAACTACTAGAAGAGAAAAATCTTTGTAGAGTTATTAAGGAAGTTGTAGATAGAGGAATCCCATTTCTTGGAGTCTGTCTTGGTCTACAACTCCTCCTTGAAGAGAGTGAAGAATCTCCCGAAGTCAAAGGATTAGGACTTATAAGAGGTAAAGTGAAAAGACTTCCAAACAGTCTTCCACTCCCTCATATAGGTTGGAACCAAGTCAGGATGATAAAGGATACCCCCATCTTTAAAGGAATTAAAAATAATAGCTTTTTTTACTTTGTCCATTCTTACTATGGAGAACCATTGAATAAAGACTCTATCTGTGGCATAACAGATTACGGGATTGAATTTCCTTCTGTTATATGTCAGGACAATATATTTGCTGTTCAGTTTCATCCCGAAAAGAGTAGTAGTGAGGGATTAAAAGTCTACAAAAATTTCCTAGAGATAGTCTATGGAGATAATACCAGCTATTGATATAATAGAAGGAAAGTGTGTAAGACTTACTAGAGGAGACTTTAGTAAGAAGGTCGTCTATAGTGATGATCCTATAGCTATAGCTAAAGAATGGGAAAATAGAGGAGCTGATAGGATACATATAGTAGACCTAGATGGTGCAAGGTTAGGTAAATTAGTAAATAAGGATATTGTCCTGAAGATAATAAAGTCAGTAAAGGTGCCCGTGCAGATTGGTGGTGGAATTAGGTCTCTAGAAAGTATCGAGGGTTATATTGAATATGGAGCCAAAAAGGTGATACTTGGAAGTATAGTGTTTGAAGATGAAAAACTTCTAGAGAAAGCCCTTTTAAAGTATAGTGAAAATATAATAGTAAGTCTAGATGTAAAGGATGAAAAAGTTCTAATAAATGGATGGCTAAAAGACACAGGGTCTAGTTTTATAGAAATTGGTAAAAAGTTGAGAGATCTTGGAGTCAAAGAATTCATCTATACCAATATAGAAAGAGATGGAACTCTATACAGCCCAGATATAGAAGGATTAAAAAAATTTATAACATCTGTAAATGTAGCAACTATAGCCTCTGGTGGTATAAGTTCTATAGAAGATATAAAAGACGTAAAGGAAACTGGTGCTATAGGTGCTATTATAGGTAAGGCGCTCTATGAAGGTAAAATCAGTTTGGAAGAGGCGATAAAATATGCTCACTAAGAGAATAATACCCTGTCTAGATGTAAAAGATGGCAGAGTTGTAAAGGGGACACATTTTATAGACCTCAAGGATGCGGGAGACCCAGTAGAATTGGCAGAATATTATGACAAGGAAGGGGCAGATGAATTAGTATTCTTAGATATAACAGCCTCTATTGAGAGAAGGAAAACAATTGTAGAGCTTGTTAGGAGAACAGCATCTAAAGTATTTATTCCATTTACGGTAGGAGGTGGTATCGGCAGTGTAGAGGAAATAAGAGAAATACTAAGATCAGGTGCAGATAAGGTATCTATAAATACACAGGCAGTAAAAAATCCATCTCTTATAAGAGAAGCATCGGAAATATTTGGTTCACAGTGTATTGTTGTAGCTATAGATGCAAAAAGGGATGAAGATATAGGGGGTTGGAGAGTTTATATAAACGGTGGAACTACTCCTACTGAATTAGAAGCGGTAAGTTGGGCTAAAGAGGTAGAAAGATTAGGTGCAGGGGAAATCTTACTCACAAGTATAGATGCAGATGGAACTCAACAGGGATATGACATAACTCTTACTAGGACTGTAGCAGAAGCAGTTAATATACCTGTAATAGCATCGGGTGGTGCTGGGAATTTAGAACATATAAGAGATGTATTAAAAGATGGAAAAGCTAGTGCTGCATTGATAGCCTCTCTACTGCACTACAAAAAGTATACAGTAAGAGAAATAAAGGAATATCTAAAAAAGGAAGGGATCCCTGTACGGCTATAGATCTGTCTAATGTAAAGTTCAATAAGGATGGATTAATTCCTGCTATTATTCAGGAGGCTAATTCCGGAGAGGTCCTTATGTTGGGTTATATGAATGAGGAATCTTTAAAAAGGACTATAGAGACAGGGACTACCTGGTTCTGGAGTAGAGAGAGACAGAAGTTATGGAATAAGGGGGAAACTAGTGGAAATATACAAAAAGTAAAAGAGATTCGACTAGACTGTGATGGAGATGCATTGCTTGTAATAGTAGAACAGAAGGGGGTAGCCTGCCATACAGGACATCTAAGCTGTTTCTTTCAGGAGATTTATTCTAAAGAATACACTAGGTTCAACCTAGATAAACTATATGAGATAATTCTATCTAGAAAGTTAAATCCTACAGAAGATTCTTATACCTCTCGACTTTTAAGAGAAGGGAAAGAAAAGATTCTTAAAAAGATAGGTGAAGAGATAGTAGAGGTCCTATTGGCAGGGATAAAGGGAAATAAAGATGAGGTGATTTATGAGGTTTCTGATCTCTTCTATCACATGTTAGTCTTACTAGCTAATCTAGAAGTAGCCCCTCAAGAAATATATAGGGAGTTAAATGAAAGACATTATCAAAAACAAAATTTTAAATCAGTAAAATCTTAGTGAAGGAAGGAGTGACGGTTGTATGAGTAGTAACACTTTATTGGCGCTTTCTACGATAATAGGAGGTGGGACATTACTGCTGGCATATTACTTTTATTTCTGGGTAACAAAGCAACCAGCAGGTACAGAGAGGATGCGAGAGATAGCATCCGCTATACATGAAGGGGCGGTGGCATTCTTAAAGAGGGAGTATATGACTCTTGTCTACTTTATTATTGTTATGGCTGCAGTACTTGCCATATTTGTCAACCCATATAGTGCTATTGCATATGTTATGGGTGGTGTATCGTCTATATTTGCCGGATGGTTCGGTATGCAGGCTGCAACCAGAGCTAATGTAAGGACTACAGAGGCAGCTAAAAAGGGACAAGCCCAAGCCTTAAGAGTGGCTTTTACTGGTGGCTCAGTAATGGGGCTTGCAGTTGCAGGCCTTGGGGTATTTGGTCTTTCTATAGCCTATCTAATCTTTAAAGACCCAAATATCATAAATGCATTCGGAATGGGAGCCAGCTCAGTAGCCTTATTTGCTCGTGTAGGAGGAGGTATATATACAAAGAGTGCTGATGTAGGGTCAGATTTAGTAGGAAAGGTAGAGAAGAATATACCTGAAGATGATCCGAGAAATGCAGGAGTTATAGCGGATAACGTAGGTGATAATGTCGGAGACGTCGCGGGAATGGGTGCAGATCTATTTGAGTCTTATGTAGGGGCAGTTATTGCAGCAATGGTTATAGGTCTTGCATCTTTCTCTAAAGAGCTTTCACTTAATGCGGTTTTATATCCTCTTATTCTAATAGCCGTTGGGACTGTAGCATCTATAATTGGTTCTTTCTATGTACAGCTATTTGGAAAAGGAGATCCTCAGTCTGCTCTTAGATGGGGGACATATGTAGCAGCAATTATCCTAGTAATAGTAGCTATACCTCTAACTAAGTCCTTACTAAATTCCTATAATCCCTTCTATGCGCTACTCTCTGGACTTATAGTAGGTATAATCATAGGTCTTGTATCTGAGTACTATACATCTAGTAAGCCCATAGTAAGTCTTGCGGAGAGTGCACAGACAGGAGCTGCTACAGTCATAATAAGAGGACTTGCACTAGGAATGAAGAGTATTATAGTGCCGGTAATTATGATTGCAGGAGCCATTGGTATTTCTTGGGCTCTAAACGGACTCTATGGTGTAGCTATTGCAGGTGTAGGGATGTTAGCTACCATAGGTATTGTAATGTCTACAGATGCCTATGGACCAATAGCAGATAATGCAGGTGGTATTGCGGAGATGGCTGGGCTTGGAGCTAATATCCGTAAGATAACAGACAGACTCGATGCTCTAGGAAATACTACTGCAGCCATCGGTAAAGGTTTTGCAATTGGTTCTGCAGCATTAACTGCACTTGCACTCTTTAGCGCCTATACCCATACGGTAGGTTTAAATATAGTCAATATACTCTCTGTAAAGGCCCTGATAGGTGCATTCATAGGAGCTCTAATGCCATTTATGTTCGCCGCATTTGCTATGGAAGCTGTCGGTAGAACAGCAAATCTTATAGTAGAAGAAGTAAGGAGACAATTCAGAGAAATCAAAGGACTTATGGAAGGAAAAGCTAAAGCAGAGTATGCTCGCTGTGTAGACATAGCAACTAAAGGTGCTTTAAAAGAGATGTTAGCACCTAGTCTTATAGCAGTTGCTGCACCTATACTTATGGGACTGATATTAGGTAAAGAGGCTGTAGGTGGATTTTTGCTTGGAGCAATATTAACTGGAGTAGCCCTAGCCATCATGATGGCAAATAGTGGTGGGGCTTGGGATAATGCCAAAAAATATATAGAGGCTGGGAATTTAGGTGGTAAAGGGACTCCTACGCACGCAGCAGCAGTAATTGGTGATACGGTAGGTGACCCATTTAAGGATACTGCAGGTCCATCTATGAATATCTTAATAAAGCTTATGTCTATAATTGCGCTTGTATTTGGAGTAATCTTTAGATAAACTAGTCTAGCTTACTCTAAGGCGAGGAATCTTTCCTCGCCTTTTTTATTTGAAAAGAAGTTTGAAGCATTTTAATATATATTGACTTTTGAAAAAGCTAGAGTATAATTTAGCAAGTATGAAAATAGCTTTGGCTTTTAATAAGAAACCAGAAGAAGCTATAATAGAGGATGATGAACCTCCAGACCGGTACGCGGAGTTTGATCCACCCCGGACTATAGAGGCTATTACTAAAGCCTTAAGTTCTCTAGGGCATAAGGTTTTCCTCTTAGAAGCGGATGATCTCTTCGTTGAAAGACTAAAAGAGATTTCACCAGATATAGTATTTAATATTGCAGAGGGTATAAGAGGAGAATCTAGAGAATCACATGTTCCTGCAATCTTAGAATGGTTAGGAATTCCTTACACTGGTTCTGGTCCATTAACAATGGCTGTAACCTTGGATAAGCCTATTACTAAAAGGATTTTCATCTCAGAAGGTATTCCTACCCCTAAGTATGTAGTTATATCTAATCCCAAAGAGATACAGAATGTAAAGGGCTTAGACTTTCCCATAATAGTAAAGCCAAGTCATGAAGGTTCTAGTATGGGGTTAGACAGCAAAAGTATAGTTTACTCGGACAAAGAATTAAATGAGCAGATAGAGAAAGTTATTACCATCTATCATCAACCTGCTCTTGTTGAAGAGTTTATAGATGGTAGAGAGCTTACCGTAGGTATATTAGGGAATGACCCTCCAGAAGTCTTACCGATAAAAGAACTCGATTTTTCGTCCATCCCTGATGAACTTGGAAAATTTGCTAGTGGAGTAATAAAGGCTAAATACTGGTATCTAGTAAAACACTACTGTCCAGCCCATTTAAGTGATAGCCTGTATAGGGAGGTGTGTAATATCTCGCTAAAGGTATATAGGGTTCTTAGATGTAGGGATTTAGCCAGAATAGATATAAGATTATCCAAAGATGGAATTCCATATGTCTTAGAGGTAAATCCTTTACCAGACCTTGACCCTAAAGAGGGAAACTTCCCCGATATGGCTAGGGTCAAAAGTATAGCTTATGAAGAATTAATCGCCAGTATTCTACAGGCTGGAATCTCAAGATATCCAGCTCTTCTAAATAAGGAAGGGAGATAGGAGATGGAGATGGAGACAGAGTCAGTTGGGTTAGAATTCAAGATAAGGTCCTTTTTTAAAGTCGATGAAAAGATATGGGGTGATTGGAGGTGGCAACTCAAGAATAGAATTACTAGGTTAGAAGAATTAGAGATGATTCTAGATTTAACAGAACAGGAAAAGGTAGAGATAGGAGAGAGTCTGAAATTTCTAAGGATGTCTATAACCCCATATTATCTTTCACTAATAGATCAGTCTAATCATAATGACCCTATAAGACTTCAAGCAGTACCAAGCATACATGAGTTAGAAAAAGCACCTTATGAAACAGAGGATCCACTAAAAGAAGAAACTTATTCCCCGTTACCAGGATTAGTTCATAGATATCCAGATAGAGTCCTCCTGCTCATAACAGATTCCTGTCCAACCCTTTGTAGACACTGCACTAGGAGGAGATTAACAGAAAAAGTAGGAAGAAGAGATAGTCATATAGACATAAATAGTGCTATCAAGTATATTTCTTTTCATAGTGAGATTAGAGATGTTATCATTTCAGGAGGGGATCCATTAATCCTTTCTGACCAAGCATTAGAAAGGATAATCTCTAGTTTAAGAGCTATAAAACACGTTGAAATTATTAGATTAGGGACAAGGGCACCAGTAACCCTACCTCAAAGAATCACCCCAGAACTGTGTAATATGCTAAGAAGGTATCATCCTATATGGATAAATACGCACTTTAATCATCCAAAAGAGATTACTGCCGAGTCATCTAAGGCTTGTAAAATGTTAGCCGACGCAGGAATACCTCTAGGTAATCAATCAGTCCTTCTAAAAGGTATAAACGACGATGTGGTAATTATGAAAAACCTTGTTCAGAACTTACTAAAGATAAGAGTAAGACCTTACTATCTATACCAGTGTGATATGGTAGAAGGGCTTTCTCACTTTAGGACCCCTGTAGAAAAGGGAATAGAAATCATAGAAGCCCTTCAAGGATTCACGTCAGGACTTGCGGTCCCTACATTCGTAATAGATGCTCCAGGGATGGGAAAGATCCCTATAAGCCCACAATATATTATAGAAAGAGACAAAGATCAGATATTACTCAGGAATTTCGAAGGTAAGATATCTTCGTATACAAATCCTGCTTAGTATAGTAAAGTTTAACTCTTTGGATCTAGAGACTTAGCCAAGATAGAGTTGAGTTCTTGTCTTAACTTTGTAACTTCTTCCTTTAAAGCTTCTACTTCCCGTTGCAGTCTCTCTATAATCTCATACTCTATGTCAGGGACATCTCCATGTGCCAGCTGTTCGGCAGGAGTGAGCCTATGCCCATTCCGCCTAACAATCTTTCCTGGAACGCCTACCACAGTAGAATTTGGAGGAATAGACTTTAGAACCACTGAACCTGCCCCTATCTTTACGTTATCCCCTATAGTAACTGGACCTAAGACCTTTGCCCCTGCACCAACTACTATGTTATTACCCAAAGTAGGATGCCTCTTACCCTTATCCTTTCCTGTCCCACCAAGGGTGACTCCTTGATACAATAAGACATCATCCCCAATCTCGGTAGTTTCACCTATGACTACCCCCATACCATGATCTATGAAAAAGCCCTTGCCTATTTTGGCTGCAGGATGTATCTCTATTCCAGTTAATCTACGAACAATAAATGATATACACATCGCTATAGATTTAAGGCCTATCTTCCAAAACCAATGTGCTATCCTGTATCCTATAATAGCATGAAAGCCGGGATAGAATAGTATGACCTGTAAGGCATTCCTTGCTGCAGGGTCTTTTTCAAAAACTGCTCTAAAGTCTGCCTTCAATACTTCAAACATTACATCCTCCATCTGACAAAATATTACTATTATGGTAATAATAATTATATATCAGAGGTAGTGAATAGTAAATAGAAAAACGGCTTAAGTATGGTATAATGAATGTTAAAAAGATTTACCACAGAGAGGTTTGATAGTGTGGATAACTCCTGTTGAGCTACAGAAGAAGATCTGTATTTACATAGATTTGGGACTAAAAGGATACAGAGATACCGAAATACTACAGGAAGAGATAGTAGAAAAGGTAACAAGAGAGGTATTACCAGAGCACATCATTCTGGTAGAACACCCATCAGTAATTACTCTTGGTAAGAGCACAAAAGAAGATGTAGTATTTAAGGAGAGCCCTGAGAAAATTAAAGAAAGAGGGATAGAGATATATAAAACCAAAAGAGGTGGTAGTATAACCTTACACGAACCAGGACAATTAGTAGTATACCCTATAATAAAGTTAGATAAGAGGGATGTCCACAGTTATGTAAGAAATTTAGAAGAAGTGATAATACAACTCTTAGATACATACAACATTAAGGGTATAAGAAGACAAAACTATACAGGCGTATGGATAGACGAAAAGAGAAAGATATGTTCTATAGGGGTTGCGGTTAAGAAATGGGTGACTTATCACGGTCTAGCGTTAAATGTAAATAATAAGTTAGAAGACTTTAAGCTCTTTAATCCCTGCGGGCTAGAAGATGTAGAGATGGTCTCTATAGAGAAGATTCTTGGTTTCAGAGTAGATATGAACGAACTAAAAAATAGATTTATACATATATTTAGTGTAGTTTTTGAAAGGAGTCTAGTTAATGGAAATGGCTAAACCTACTTGGCTTAGAAAGAGGATAAGCTTAGATACTATAGATGCTATAAAGGTTAAACATATACTAAGAGAAGGCTCTCTTCATACCGTCTGTGAGTCTGCTCTATGTCCTAATATATCCGAATGCTTTAATCAGGGAACAGCTACTTTTTTGATACTTGGCGATATATGTACTAGAAATTGTAGGTTCTGTGCTATAAAAAAGGGTAAACCTAACCCTGTAGATCCAGAAGAGCCTAAAAATGTAGCTAAAGCTGTAGAACTATTAAATCTGAATTATGTAGTTATTACCTCAGTAACAAGGGATGATTTACCGAAAGGAGGTGCAGAAAAGTTTAAAGAGACTATTCTAGAGATAAGAAAAATTAATAAGGGGATAAAGATTGAGGTCCTAATACCTGACTTCAAAGGAGATAAAGAGGCTTTGTTTGAAGTTTTGTCAGGTTTTCCAGATGTCTTAAATCACAATATAGAGACGGTACCTTCTCTTTACCCTACTGTAAGGCCTATGGCTGATTTTAAAAGGTCTTTAGATATCTTATACTGGACTAAAGAGTATAATTCTAGTATAATTACTAAATCTGGCATTATGGTAGGATTGGGAGAGACAGTAGAGGAATTATATGAGACCTTTAAAATGTTAACAGATGTAGGCTGTGATATCCTTACTATAGGACAGTATCTTCAGCCTACAAAAGAGCATCTACCAGTAAAGGAGTATGTCACTCCTGAAAAGTTCAAGGAAATTGAAACTCTAGCTTATAAAGCTGGGTTAAAGTATGTGGTAGCTGGACCATTTGTAAGAAGTTCCTATTTTGCTCATAAGGGCTATAAGAAAATAATGGAGGTGAAGAATTAAAATGAAGAAGTTATTAAGTCTAGCGCTTTCAGTATTTATTAGTGTTTCCATTTTAGGCATTGCCTATGCCCAAAAAACAAAACCCTTAGTACAGGTAAGCGTAAAAATTATAGTAACAGATCCGTTAAAATATGATTTTGGTAAAGCTATTCCAGAGGTAGATCCGGACAAACTTAATCTTACCCCTGAACAGAAAGATAAGCTAACAAAACTTAGGGAGAAATTGCAGGAGAATGAGATAAAATATCAAAGAGCATTTGCTAATGCTTGGAATAAAGAGTTAAAGCCTGCAGCACAAAAGGGAGACCATGATGCTATAAAAAAGGTTAAAGAGAACCTTCTAAATACTCTCAAAGAATTACAGAAAGCTAGGATAAATTACTACTTTGAGATGCAAAAAGTCCTAACTCAGGAACAGCTAAAACAGTTCCCAATACTTTTTACTAAAGAACAAGTAGATAAACTTGAACAGATCAGAGAAGGTTATGACAAAGAAAGACTAAATTTAGACATTGCAAGAATGATAGAAGCTTATAGGGTACAACAGCTTAGAAAAGAAAATGCATCTACCAAGGAGATAAACACAAGAGTAGCATTAATAGTTGCTATAGATAATAAGAAAAAAGAGGATCTAATAAATTATAGGGTTGCTTTAAGGGAGGTCCTTACAAAAGAACAGAGAGAAATACTATTTGGGGAGAAGAAGTAGTTATGGATAGTCTAGACCTTCTCTTAAAAGACCTTACTGAAACACCAGGCATAAGTAGTTTTGAAGATAGGATAAGAGAAAGATTAAGATACTATCTGTCACCTCTAGGTGAGGTAACTACAGACAGATTAGGAAGTATTCTCTGTGAGAAGAGAGGGGATAGCAGTTATCCTAGGATTATGATTGCAAGTCATATGGATGAGATAGGTTTTATTGTAAAGTATATAACTGATGAAGGGTTTATTAAGTTTGCTCCTATAGGAGGATGGTGGAGCCAAGTCCTGCCATCTCAAAGAGTAATAGTATATACTAAGAAAGGTGAATTTTTGGGTGTAGTTGGTTCTAAGCCCCCCCATCTTTTACCTCCTGAGGAAAGAGAAAAGACTGTAAAGCTCGATGACTTATTTATAGACGTAGGAGCAAGTAGCAAAGAGGAAGCAGAGAGTGAATTCGGCATAAAACCAGGTTTACCAATAGTCCCTTGGTCTCCTTATCAAGTCATAGGCAAGGATGGTAAATTCCTAATGGGAAAAGCATGGGACGATAGAATTGGCTGTGCTGTGATAATTAGGGTCTTAGAAAATTTAAAAGGCGAAAAGCATCCAAATACTGTTGTAGGGGTTGGCACAGTCCAAGAGGAGGTTGGGCTAAGAGGAGCAGAAACAAGTGTAAAATTAGCAAAACCTGATATCGCTTTTGTTGTTGAATCAGGTATAGCAGGAGACACTCCAAATGTAAAAAGAGACGAATCGGATATAAAGCTCGGTAAGGGACCAACTATAGGGATAATGGATAGTAGTATGTTACCAAACAGAAAATTAGTGGAGCTTGTAGAGGAGACAGCCAAAAAGTTAGAGATACCATACCAGTATGAATTTATGCTTAGGGGTGGAGAGGATGGAGGAAGAATACACCTATATAACTCTGGAGTTCCAACTGTAACGATAAATGTCCCCGCTAGATATATTCATAGCCATACAGGGATAGTTCACAGAGATGACTTTGAAAATGCGGTAAAGCTTTTGGTAGCTTTAGTTAAGAGTTTAGATGCAGAGAAGGTATCAGAGTTAATATGAGTGTAAGGGTTAGATTTGCTCCTAGTCCAACCGGACATCTCCATATAGGAACGGCAAGGACGGCTCTTTTTAACTGGTTATTTGCAAGAAAGGAGAAGGGGACATTCATACTAAGAATAGAAGATACAGATTTAGAGAGGTCAAAAAGGGAGTTTGAACTCTCCATTATAGATGACCTAAATTGGCTTGGTATAGATTGGGATGAGTTCTATAGACAGAGTGATCGGCTCAACATTTATAGAGAAATAGCGGAAAGACTACTAGCAGAAGGTAAAGCGTATGAATGCTTTTGTACCAAGGAAGAGTTAGAAAAACTTAGAGGACAAGGTTATAATAGACGCTGTCTGAATCTCTCAGCTACAGAAAAAGATGCTTTAAGGAAGGAAAGAAAACCAGCTATAAGATTATTCGTCCCTAAGGACGGGGAGACAAGATTTATTGATTATCTTCATGGAGAACTATGCTTCCAGAATAATGTTATTGATGACTTTGTCATTCTTAAATCTGACGGAACCCCTACTTATAACTTTAGCGTAGTTGTTGATGATATCTATATGAAGATAACTCATGTGATAAGAGGCGAAGATCACATATCAAATACTCCTAAGCAGATACATTTATATAAAGCCTTAGGGATAGAGCCACCTGTATTTGTCCACATTCCAATGATATTAGGGCAGGATAAAGCCAAGTTAAGTAAGAGGCACGGAGCTACATCTATAGGAGAATATAGAGAAATGGGATATCTATCTGAAGCGATGGTAAACTTCTTAGCGCTTATGGGTGCATCATATGAAGATAAACAGGTCCTTACTTTAGAGGAGTTAATAGACCTTTTTTCACTGGAAAAGTTAAGCAAAAATCCAGCCATATTTGACATAAAAAAACTAGACTTTCTCTCGCAGGAACATATAAGAAGAAAGAATCTTGAAGAGCTTACAGACTTAGTTTCCCAATTCCTAAAAAGGAAAGGACTAGATAATTGGACTACAGATAGTATCTACCTCTCTAAGGTGGTAAACATATTACAAACTCGCATTAAGACATTAAAAGACGTTATTCTTATGGGAGATTATTTCTTTACAGAAGATTACTCAAGAGATGCAGAGATACCTTCCGAAGAAAGAAAGAAGTTAAATACAATCTTGCCCGAACTACTAGATACCCTTAACAACTTAGAGACTTGGGATGCTTCTAGTTTAGAGAGTAAGATAAGAAACTTTATAACTGAAAGAGCCTTAGATTCTAGATGGTTTCTCCAGTCGTTAAGAATTATAATCTCTGGGAAAAAAGTCACTCCAAGTCTATTTGAGACTATGGAAGTATTAGGAAAAGAAAGGGCTCTTAATAGACTAAGAAGATGGGGCGGACTAGCCTAAGTCCGTCCCATCCTTAAGTGATATCTGATATTCCCCGCCGGGTAAGTCTATCAAATTTCTGAAAGGATTTTTCTTATTATTTATAAGTAAGGTCGGATTTATTAGGTCTATACCAGATAAGATTAGTCTAATCTTCACATTTTTAGGTGAACGTATATATAGGGAAAATGAGTCAGACCCTTTTTCCCACTTCGCATAGATATTACCCCTTATTGTAGGAATAGTCCCTTCAGCCCAATCTAGATTGATTGGATGAGGTTTTATATCTACCTTTTTGAATCCTGGTTCACTAGGTCTAACCCCTAGCACACAGGCTATAAATTCGTACAAAGGTACTGCTGACCATCCATGACATTCACTCCTAGGATTATCAAAAGTCTCGGGGAAAGTAGTAACATTTAGGTCTAGTAGATTCTTCCACTTTTCTAATAAGATTGGCGCATACTTATTATAAAGATTAATCTTATCTAAAGCCCTAAAAAGGAAAAAGGAATGAGAAATGGATACCTTACTGATATTAGGCATATTAATAGCTCTATCCATAACTTCTCTAGCTCTATCACTCTTCACCAACTCATTTAGTATAGCCCAAACTTGACAATGTTGACTAAACTGGGTAGTCTTTATTCCATCTCTAAAAAGTCCAATATCTTCATCCCAGAAATACTTCTTTATTGCTCTATCTACCAACATACTCTTTAGCTTATACTCCTTAAATAGACTCTTCGAACCTATAGTCAGCATAAGATTACTTGCCACTTTAAGGGTATAGCTATAGATGAGACTATAAATAACTGCTATGTCAGAATTAAATGCCGGTGGTATTCCCCATGACCAACCATCAACCCAATCCACATATGGCCAATAGCCAATCCTACCTATAAGGTTATTATCAGTTGTATACCTCTCAAACCATCCCAAAATATCATCTATAGTCCCTCTGTATCTTCTTATTAAGTCTACATCACCTGAATATAAGACATAGTCTCTCAGCATAAGAATCCAGTAGAGAGAAAAGAGAGGAATAACTTGAGGGGCAACAGAGGGGTATCTACTCTGCAGAAGTCCAGAGGGAAGTAATGAGCTATGAAAGTCATAAAGGGCTTTCTTGACTAAGCTATAATCTTTTGAGAGCTGATAGGAATAAAGAGCCTCTAACATTGAATCCATTATGTATTGCATCTGCTCATAATATGGGCAATCTTCAAACGTCTCATGTATACTTCTTCTAAGGGTTCTTATAGAGACATCCCATACTCTATTTGACTTCTCTTCAGAACACTTAAAACTGCCGTCTATCTTAAGAGGATAGCCTATCTCTCTAAACCAAATCCTTTCAAGAATAATAGGCGATGAAGCTACATCTATATCAAGTCTAATAAATCTAAAAGTCCTAAACCAAAAAGGTTCATAATAATCGTTCTTACCAGAGGGATAAAATGTATCTGTATCTCCTACTATAATACCACTTAGGTCATCTCTAACTCCCTTCCTTAAAGTTCCATCTTTATCCTTTTGTAGAAGGCATTCTCCATAAGTCAGCCTGATAACACTACCTTCTCCACCTCTTACTTTAAGACAAGGGAAACCAGTAACAAGTTCACCAGCATCTAATAAAAAGGAATAAGATCTATCTGTTTCTAAAGTAACTTCTTTAGAAAAATCCAATTCTGGAAGTATCCTTACAAAATGCCTATCTTCTTGATACAGTAATGGGATATCCCTTTCAACCAGAGACCATGGAGTAAAGAGTTCATTTATCTGCGTCTCAGGGTTAAAGGATAGGTTTCTATCTTTGGATATTACTTTGGCATTTTCCCACAGTGAATCATCAAAATCCATAGAAAGCCAGTTATTAGGTATAAATCTACCGTCAACTACTTCGACCTCTCCAACTAAGGGCATATATCTAGAGGGTAAAAAGGCTATACTTTTATCCCTATGAACTAGCCAGCTTTCATCGGTACAAATCTTCTCTATCAAGTTACCGTCATTATCTAATACATCCCCCTCTAATAGAAAACCTGCAGTAGCGGTTCTAAATACAGAGCCTGGTCCCCCTCGATGATAAATCCAAGGTTCTGCAACATAATAATGGATTACTAAGGCAGAAATGACATTCCATCCTTCACTTAAATATTCTGCTACATCTATTACATCAAAATAATACCTCCATCTATCTCCCTTCTCGGGACCAAAGCCTATAAGGTGTCCATTTATGTAAAGTTTATACCTACTATCTGCGGTAACCTTTATACGGAGTCTACATTTATCCTCTTTAAGATAAAATTTCTTCCTAAAGTAACATATTATATTCTTGTTAGAATTACTCTGAGGAATCTCTTCATCCCATATCCATTTAGCCTCAAACATACCCTTCTCCTTTTATTTTTTTATTTATACTATTATTGTAGCAAAAGACTAGGGTTCTAATAAATGATGTAAATAATGACTTAGTCATTAAAGCAATTTCCCATTTGACAATAGGATAGGAAAAGATATAAACTACTAATAGAAGTTTAAAAAATCCCTCTTGTGAAAGGGGAGATACTTATGGTAAAAGGAATGATACTAGGAGCAGGAGAAGGTACGAGGTTAAGACCTCTTACAGCGAATCACCCAAAGCCGATGATGCCTGTTTTAAATAGACCTATTATGGAACATATCATAAGACTTCTAAAGAGGCATAACATAACAGAACTTTGGAGCAATCTTTACTACCTTCCTGATGAAATCCAAAACTATTTTGGAGATGGGTCTAGCCTTGGAGTACATATCTCCTTTAAGGTAGAAGAAAGACTACCAGGAACAGCTGGTGGGGTAAAAAATCTAGAGGAATATTTCGATGATACATTCATAGTTATAAGTGGAGATGCCATTACGGACATAGATCTAACATCCGCTATTAATTTCCATAAGGAGAAAGGGGCAATAGCAACAATAATACTAGCTCATGTTGAAAATCCTTTAGAATTTGGTGTAGTAATTACCGATGAAGAAGGACGCATAGTGAGATTCTTAGAAAAACCTGGATGGAGCGAAGTCTTTAGCGATACTGTCAATACGGGTATATATATCTTAGAGCCTAAGATCTTTGATTACATTCCTAAAGGAAAGGATTTTGATTTTAGTAAAGACTTATTCCCTCTATTACTGGAAGAAAAACAACCTCTATACGGATTTATAGCTAATGGATATTGGTGTGATGTGGGGAATATAGAAAGTTATATGAAAGTCCACTATGATGCCTTATCTGGTAAGGTGAACCTTGAGATCCCCGGACAAGAAATAGCTCCAGGTGTGTGGATTGGGAAAGGTGTTAGTATATCCTCTGAGGCAAGTATAAGAGGCCCAGTATTAATAGGTGACAATGTGCAGATAAAAGATCTGGCAAAGATAAGGGAGTTTACTGTTATAGGAGATAACACACTTGTAGACTCCAATGCTTTACTCCTTAGGAGTATTGTATGGTCTAACTCCTACATAGGAGAGTCTTCTACTGTCACCAATGCAGTGATAGGAAAGAAGGTTATTATAAAAAGCAGAGTGAGGATAGGAGAGAATGCTGTAGTATCTGATGAATGCTTTGTAGATGAAGGAACTCTTATAAAACCAGGAGTAAAGGTCTGGCCCTCAAAGAGTATAGAAAAGGGAACAGTATTATCCTCGAGCCTTGTATGGGGGACTAGCTGGAGAAAATTATACTTTTCTAACGGAACTATCTTTGGTCTTGCAAATATAGAGATAAATCCAGAATTTGCTGCAAAATTAGGGACTGCTTTTGGAGGCATTCTTGAAAAGGGAGCAGAGGTTGTTGCTAGTAGAGATGCTAACAGGTCTTCTAGGATGATAAAAAGGGCGGTAGTTTCAGGTATTGCCAGTGCAGGAATTAACGTGGTAGACTTACAGACAACTCCTCCACCTGTGGCACACTATTTTGTAAGAACCGAAGGACTCTCAGGAGGGGTACAGGTTTCCACCTCTCCATTTGATGCTAGAAGTGTAGATATAAAATTCTTTGACAGTTTAGGTATAACTATAAGTAGGGACACTGAAAGAAAGATAGAAACCCTATTTGTAAGAGAGGATGCGAGAAGGACATACCTCTATGAGATTGGAGAAATAAGATATGCTCCTAGGGCTGTTGAATCCTATATATCTGGATTTCTCTCAAAGATAAATATCGATGCTATAAAGAATGTAGGTAAAAAGATAGTTATAGACTATAGTTTTGGGACAACTAGCATGGTGCTTCCCCAAATTCTTGGAAGGTTAGGATGCGAAGTTATCTCTATAAATGCATTTATAGATGAGAGAAAGTTGGCAAAGACTAGAGAGGAATTTCTCTTTAGCATAAATCAGTTATCTCAGATAGTTACTACTCTAAGGGCAGACTTAGGAATATTGTTAGACAGTCAGGGAGAAAAGATCTTTATTGTAGATGAAAAAGGATCTCTTATATCAGATGAAGACTTAGCCTATATCCTTGCATTCCTTGCGGTAAGAACCCAGACAAGAAAGGATGTGGCATTTCCAATATATATGCCAAGAGTCTTTGAAGAGGGATTAAGACACTATGGTGGAAATATAGTATGGACAAAATCCTCTGATAGAGCCATCATGGAAGCTTCAACTAGAGATCATATAGTATTTGCCAGTGACGGAAAAGGAGGAGCTATATTTCCACAGTTCCAATTTACTTATGACGGAATGTTTGGTTTTGTTAAACTATTAGAATTTTTGGCAACAGAAAATATACCACTATCTCAACTGAGGGATTTAGTGCCTCCTTATTCTCTTGTGAAGTCTAGAGTTAGTTGTCCATGGGAGTATAAGGGTAGGGTTATGAGAGAATTATTAGAGAGAAGATATGAGAAAGAAGTCGATTATACAGAAGGGATTAGAGTCCTTACTGACGATGGATGGTTTCTAGTTCTTTCCGATCCAAATCGTCCTGAATTCCATATATACGCAGAGGGAAAGGCTATAAGACAAGCTGAAAGGTTAGCTCAAGAAGCGGTAGAGATAATAAACAGCATAATTCCTAAAGGATAGAAACCTCGGTAAGAAATGGAGGCCTAAGTATACCTACTTCGCAAACAATAGCAGTTACAAGTTCAGCAGGTGTTACATCAAAGGCGAAGTTTATAGCTTTTGCCCCTAGTGGGGCTATTCTTACATCTTTAAAGTTCAAGACCTCTTCTTCTCTTCTCTCTTCTATAGGTATGTCTTTGCCAGATTTGATACTCCAGTCAAAACTACTAGTAGGTGCTGCAACTATAAATGGAATATTAAATTTATTAGCCAATACAGCTAGACTGCAGGTCCCTATCTTATTAGCAATATCACCATTACTAGCTATCCTGTCTGCTCCAACAACTATCGCTGAAATCTTCCCTAATTTCATAACAAAACCAGCAGTGTTATCGGTTATTACTTTATAAGGGATACCTGCTTCTTGAAGTTCCCATGCTGTTAATCTCGCACCTTGTAGCAAGGGTCGAGTCTCATCTACCAGAACCTCTACTATTTTTCCTTCTTCCCAAGCCTTTCTTATTACACCCACCGCAGTTCCATATCCACTAGTAGCTAATCCTCCAGCGTTACAGTGGGTAAGGACAGTACTATTAAGGGGAATTAAGCTGGCACCTAAAGTAGCTATATCAAGATTCATCTCTTCATCTTCTCTTTCAATCTTCTTGGCTTCCTCTAAAAATGTATCAAAATCTCTAGTGGGGAGATTCATCATTCTCTCTATAGCCCAGAACAAATTGACTGCAGTAGGTCTGGTACTTCTTAAAACTTTTACCGCCTCATCTAGATCTTCTCCTTGATATATCGCTAAGACTAAGGCATAAGCAGTAGCTATCCCTATAGCAGGAGCACCTCTTATAGCCAATTCCTTTATAGCTTCTGCCACTACTCTATAATCCCTAGTCTTCTCTATTACTAATTCTAGAGGAAGCTTCCTTTGATCTATAAAATATAGATAGTTATCTTCCCACCAAAGCGGTTTCATCTTGCTCCCTTGAGTATATTAGGACATGGACATTTCCTCTCTTCAGGAATGGCCTTAATCATTTCTATGATAAGAGATTTTAGCTTGTCTATATTTTCCTGAAAGATCTTTATTACTTCCTCATGGGTAACAGGTTTTATACTTGGATCATCTTCTAGACCTGTATCATAGTCGGTAATTAAAGATATATTCACATAACACATCTCTAATTCTCTTGCTAGAGTAACCTCAGGGTACTGAGTCATATTAATTACTTCCCACCCTAAACTCCTAAACCATTTACTCTCTGCCTTAGTACTAAATCTAGGACCTTGAATCACTACAACTGTTCCCTTAGGATGGAATGAAAGCCCAAGCTTCTTACAGCATTCAATAGCTATCTCTCTTAACTGTGGACAGTAAGGATCAGCAGAACTTATATGAGTAGTGATAGGACCATCATAAAAAGTATCCTTTCTACCACTAGTAAGATTAACATACTGATCACAGATAACAAAATCACCTGGTTTTATTTCTGGTTTTAGACTACCTGCAGCGCAAGGACCGATTACCCTCTTCACTCCCAATAACTTAAAGGCATAAAGATTAGCCCTATAGTTCACCATATGTGGAGGGTATTGATGTTGTTCTCCATGTCTAGGTATAAAGGCTATCCTTTTACCATAGAGTTCTCCTATCATCACCTGTGAACTAGGTGCTCCATAGGGGGTCTCTATCTTATAAGGCTTAAGATTATCTAAAAATGAATAAAATCCCGATCCACCAAATACCCCTATATCAGCCTGAGGTAATTCCATCGAAATCCCTCCTTGTCTTTACTTTACTTCATGTATAACTGCAACTTCGTTACAGTTTGGAAAATATATACACCTTATGCAATCATTCCAAACCTTATGCGGAAGTTCATCTTTTGGTACCTGTATAAATCCTAACTTAGCAAAGAATTCAGGTATATAAGTAAGGGCAAAAACTCTCTTTAGAGAAAGCTCACTCGCCTCTTTAAGACAGATTTCTACCAATTTTCTACCTAATCCCTTTCCAGTATGCCCTTCTTTTATTGCTAAAGACCTTACTTCTCCAATATCTTCCCACACCGGATGCAACGCGCAACAACCTACTATCTCTGCATCTCCTAGAGTGACAACCCAATAGTCCCTAATATTCTCATAAAGCTCATTTAAGGATCTGGGCAACATCTTGCCCTCTTTTGCATAGACATTTATTAACTGTTGTATATCAGGGACATCATACATCTTAGCTTTTCTGAACTTGTACTCCATATTTACTTTACCTCTCCTGTCTTCTCTGATTTAGAAAAGTGAATCCCCTGTATATAGATATCTATCCTATCGACAGTCATGCCAGTAGCTCTTTCCACTTCATCTTTTATATGTTCCTGTAAATTAAGTCCTACCTCAGGGAGATAATATCCCTCTTCTGCTATTACATAAACCTCTAATCTAACCCTATTATTATCTATTATGTTTACCTTAATACCATGTTGTTGAGGCCTTTTCCAAAAAGAGACATTGGCAGGGGCTTCCAAACTATAGACTCCCTTAACCTCTAAAGCTGACTTACTGGCTATAGACACTATAACACTTGGGGATATCTCAATATTAACCCCTCTATTCATTTAACAAATCCCCTCTCTTCAAGGAAATTAATAGATATATTTCCTGCTATATAATCACTATCCTCCATTATTTGGAGATATAATGGAATAGTTGTCTTTACACCCTCTATAAGGAATTCATCTAAGGCGTTTCTCATACGAGATATGGCTTCTTCCCTAGTTAAACCCCAAGAGATAAGTTTTGCTATAAGAGAATCATAATAGGGTAAGATCTCTATATTGTTGTATATAGCAGAGTCAATCCGTATTCCTGGGCCACCTGGAAGGGAAAAGATCTTCAAGGTACCCGTACTGGGTAAAAAATTATTAAATGGGTCTTCCGCATTTATACGACATTCAATGGCATGTCCTCTTTGAGTGATATCTTCTTGTCTTACCGGAATATCTTCACCACTAGCTACTAATATCTGATATTTAACAAGGTCATGGCCAGTAACCATCTCCGTTACTGGATGCTCAACCTGGATTCTTGTATTCATCTCCATAAAGTAAAAGTTATTATCTTTATCTAATAAGAACTCTAAAGTACCAACACTCTCGTAGTTTATAGCTTTAGCGCCTCTCACCGCAGCTTCTAATAGTCTTTCTTTTACATCTTTAGGAATCCCTACCGCTGGGCTTTCTTCAATGAGCTTCTGATGTCTGCGCTGTATAGAGCAATCTCTCTCAAAGAAGTGAACAACATTACCTTTTCCATCGCCAAGTATCTGAACCTCTATATGTCTAGCACCCTCTATATACTTTTCCATATAAACTGCTCCATTATTAAATGCAGCCTCAGCTTCACTTTTTGCTACCATCAAAGCTCCCTTTAAGCTATCCTCATCTCTGACTATTCTCATACCTCTACCCCCTCCTCCTCCAGCAGCCTTTATAATCAGAGGAAAACCAAAATCTCTAGCTATAGAAATAGCCTTCTTTTCATCTTCTATAGGTTCGAACGTCCCTGGAATAACTGGAACTCCAGCCTCATACATTACTTTTCTAGCAGTAATCTTGTCACCCATAAGAGATATGGTCCTAGACGAAGGACCTATAAACTTTATACCACAACTCTCACATACTTCAGCAAAGTCTGCATTCTCTGCCAAAAAACCATATCCTGGGTGTATGGCATCTGCTCCAGAAATCTCAGCAGCAGCTATAATATTTGGTATATTAAGATAGCTCTTACTAGCCTGTGGAGGTCCTATACAAAATGCTTCATCCGCATACTTTACCCCTAAAGAATATCTATCAGCCTCTGAAAAGACTAAAACAGTCTTTATACCAAGGGACCTACAGGCTCTTAATATCCTTAAAGCTATCTCCCCTCTATTTGCTATTAAGACCTTACGAAACATCTGAAACTCTTTCACCTATAGGCTCTATAATAAAAAGAGGCTGTCCATATTCTACAGGTTCACCATTCTCTACTAAAATCTGTCTTACTATGCCATTATACTCAGACTTTACCTCGTTCATAAGCTTCATTGCTTCGATAATACACAACGTCTGACCAACTTTTACTTCATCCCCGACTTCTACAAAGGGAGGAGCATCAGGTTTTGGCGCCTTATAAAATGTCCCTACAATAGGAGAAGTTACATAAATACCTTCTTTATAAACCTTATCCTCAGGTGGGGAAGGTTCTAAGTTCTCCTCATCCTTTGAGGAGACCTCCTGAATTTTATATATCTTACTTGATATAGACTTCTTTATTGTGATCTTTATATCTTTATCTCCAACTCTTAGCTCGTCTATATTTGAATGACTTACTATATCTACTAACTTCTTAATTAATTCCACATCAATCATCAGTTCCTTCAATCTCCCAGTCCTCAAGGTCTATACTAAAAATAGTATGACAATTAGGACATTCTACATCTACAACGCCACTCTCAGGGATCTCCTCCATAGATATGGTAAACGTAGTATTACAACTTGGACAATCTATCTCTATCTCTCCATAGACTGCATTCTCAAGATTTGAAAGATCTGTATCTATTGCATCAACCCTTTCTTTAATATTATTCAAAGTAAGTTTGATAGAGTTAATTTCTTCAACTAATGCTTCCAAAGTCTTAATTATATCAGAAAGACTAGCATTATCCCCCAAAGATTTAAGTATATCAAGTTTATCCATTAGACTACTCATATCGATTAATATTCCTCCTATTTATTTACTCGTTCTAAATATTCACCAGTTCTAGTATCTATCTTGATAATGTCACCAACATTAACAAACAGTGGAACTTGTATAACTGCTCCTGTCTCTAGAGTCGCAGGCTTACTGCCTCCAGTGACTGTGTCTCCTCTAAAACCAGGCTCTGTATTAACAACCTCCAACTCTACAGTAATTGGAAGTTCTACCCCTATAGGGGTACCATTATGGAATATAACATATACTAATGTATTTTCTTTCAAAAACTTTACCGCATCTCCTATGGCTTCTCTATTAAGACTAACCTGCTCATAAGTGGTTGTATCCATAAAATGATATATATCATCCTGATTGTAGAGATACTGCATCTCTCTCCTCTCTAGGATAGCTCTTGGGAATTTCTCTCCAGCTCTAAAGTTTCTCTCTATAACAGACTGAGTCCTTATATTTCTCAATTTAGTTCTTACAAAAGCTGAACCCTTTCCAGGTTTTACATGTAAAAACTCCACAACCTCATAAATCTCTCCTTCTATCTCAATTGTCATTCCAGGACGGAAGTCATTCGTTGAGATCATATGTTCCCTCCTTTAAACTCAAAATCTTTACTTATCCTTGTCAATATTTCTATTCCTGAGTCATTAACCACGACTAGATCCTCTATCCTTATACCACCAAAACCTTTTATATATATCCCTGGTTCTACTGTTAATACCATTCCTTTCTCAATCAAAGTACCATTATTATCTGATATCCTAGGATACTCGTGTATCTCTAAACCAACTCCATGCCCAGTAGTATGAATAAATTTATCTCCAAAACCTTCTTTACTTATAACATCCCTAGCAGCCTTATCCACCTCACATACAGGTATACCTGGTTTTATAATGGCTTCTGCTTCTTCCTGAGCCTTTAAAACTATATTATAAAGTCTAGTATATTCTTTAGAAGGTTTTCCAAGGAATAAGGTCCTAGTAGCATCAGAGCAATATCCATCGTATTTTGCTCCATAATCTATCAATAATATTCCACCCGGCTTTATCTCGCGAGCCCCAGATATCCCATGAGGAAGGCTAGACACTTCACCATAAAGGATTATTGGTTCAAAACTAACCATTGCACCCTTTTTTCTTACAAAATAGTCAAACTCAGCAACAAGGTCTTGCTCTCTTACCCCGGGCTTTATAAAAGATTTTAGGTGCATAAAGGCTAAGTCAGCAATTTCTGCAGCTTTCTTAATAAGACTTATCTCTTCATCATCTTTTATCGCCCTAATAGAGTCTAAAAAATTCTCTACTGGTAGAAGCTCAATTCCATTAATAGAAGCCAATTTTTTATAGATAGAGTAACTTATATCAGATTCAAAGGCTAATCTCCTTACTTTTTCCTTTTTGAGATTCCTGGTCAGTATCTCTATCCATTCTCTCTTTATAGGAATTAACTCAACATCACTGCAATCCTTCTGAGCCTGTTCAAGATACATCTCATTTACATACAGCTGTACCTTGTCTTCAGTTACTAGAAGGGTAGAACCATCCCCTCTAAAATCAATAAGATACCTCAAATTTATAGGATTTAAAGTAATAAAACCATCAAAATTTCCCCTAATCTTATCTCTAAGCTTTTTTAGCCTCTCTAATTTAAGCATAGTTTCCTCTCAAATAATTATTCAAACCATATAAAGCCATTACATAACCATAAAATCCAAATCCAGATACTTGTCCTATAGATACAGGAGCTATCAAGGAATGATGTCTAAATTCTTCTCTTTTATATATATTAGATATATGGACCTCTACCGTCGGGATACCTTCCCCTACTATAGCATCTCTAATAGCAATACTATAGTGAGTATAAGCACCAGGATTTATGATAAGCCCGTCATATCTATCTCTAGCCTGCTGAATAGCATCTACTATTGCTCCCTCGCTATTGGATTGAAAAAAATCCAACTCTATCCCTAAGGCTTCCCCTTCCTTTTTAAGTATCCCTTCTAAATCCGCCAATGTCAATCTCCCATAAATTTCAGGTTCTCTAAGCCCTAACCTGTTAAGGTTAGGGCCATTTATAACTAGAACCTTCAATTTATCTCTTGGAGAATTGAGGCGCTTTCCTTGCTCTCTTGAGTCCATACTTCTTTCTCTCTTTCATTCTTGGGTCACGGGTAAGGAGTCCATACTCTTTGAGGATTGGACGGAATTCAGGATTATACTCTACCAATGCCCTAGCTATACCAAGTCTTACTGCCTCAGCCTGTCCATTAACTCCTCCGCCAGTTACATTTGCATAGCAGTCAAACTTTCCTTCTGTTCCAGTGACCTTAAATGGGGAGAGAATTTGTATCTGCCATCTCTCTAGAGGGAAATAGGTCTCAAGGTCTCTATCATTTATAATTATCTTACCGCTTCCCTCTATTATTCTTACTCGTGCTACAGCCTCTTTTCTTCTTCCTGTTCCCCAATAATAATTACCTATCAACTTTTACATCACCTTCCTACTCTTCTAATAATATAGACTATTAAACCAACAATAAGTGGACCAAAACTAGCTATAAATATGTTTCTTGCATCTGTAGCAGTTACTGGCCTTATATATCTATCGCTATTTTCTATTATACCACCTTTATTGTCAACAGCTACAAGCTTATAATCCCCGGTTGGGGGAACGCTAAACTTAAAGGCGGTAAAATCTGCAGTAGCATATGGATACTCTTTTCTATCAAGAAGTCTTATGTTATAACCTAGAGCAGAACCTGGAATCTGTTCTACATAGTACGGCCTCTCCCTAATCTGAGCAATTAGATCATTCTTATTAAAGATATTGAGTTTTATCTTAGATGCCTTTTCCATATGGACCCATACCCATCTATCAGACCTTCCTGCAGATTGTGGCTTAGAAAGCTTGTTATACTCTAACTCATTAAATTCCCATTCCTTATAAGGCTGAAAATAAAGAGTTCCTTCTCTATACTGATATATAATATCGCTAGAGTCATCTGCAGTTTCTGGATATGTCCACTTACTCTCAGGTATTATATTATAACCTATCCCTTCTCTTCTATGAGAAAAAGCTATAAGAGTCTTAACTGTATTAGGTATAATCTTTCCATCTTTATCCTTAGCCCTTATGGTATACTTACCCACTGGAAGCTTAAAGACATAAGCCTTGGAAACATCGGTGACATAAAAAGTAGGGGCTTTTGGCTGTTTTGGCTCTGTAGGAATCTTTCCGGCAGGCTTTCCTTCCTGAATCTTTTTATAGAATTCTTGCAGTTTCTTATTATATTCGTCATAAGCTTTATAATACTGATCAACTTCCTTCCAATACTTATCCATAGCTTTATCATATTCCTTCTTCTTTGCCCTAGCTTTTTCACCAGTAAATAGTTGCGTCCCTCCTCCCCAGTAACCCTTGGGATAATAAAATACATAGTCTACCTTCTTATATTCTCCAATAACCTGATTACCTTTCAAGACCTCTAGAGTTTCTCCGACATCTTTATTAAGACCATCCCAATCTGCCATATACTCTCTTGTAATTGGCCAGTAATATACTAGCGTCTCTTTTACAGAATAAACATTCTCAAAATCTGCCATAACATATATGGTGTCTAGAGAGGCAGGATAGAAGGGAGCAGCATAGTCTTTACCATCCCAAACATTAAGACTGTAAACAATCTCTCTCTTTTTAGGGGGAGCAGCACTAAATACCTCTACTGAGGAAAGAAAGAGCGATATTAATAAGAAGCAAAAGATCAGATATCTCTTTTTCATAATTTTCTTACCCCCTTCCACTTTAGGGTATAAACAGATAGTATAAGCAAAATAATCGTATAAACTAGTGCACCTAGCATATTCTCTATATACATACTTACACTACCTAAAGCCACTGCATTTATTCCATTCATCAAATAGCTAAAAGGAGAAGCCCATCTAATAATCCTTAAGACATTAGAAAGTATACCCATAACATAGACCATAGAAAGAGAAAGGTTTTCAGGCTTCAATGTAAGTATATAATTCTGCAAAAATTGTAGACCAAGTAAGCCCCCCATAATGACTATAAGGAGTAGAACAGAGGTCCTAATTCGAGCAGTAAGAGAAGAAAGCCAAAGTCCAAAAGAAGACATACTTCCTGCTATAAATATAGACAAGATAACCGCATAGAGGTAAGAGATAGAGAAACCAAGATTAGTAGCTATAGCTGCGTATACAAAATAGAGGGTTACTAGGAACATTATTATTAAGAAGCTTATAATATCTTCAAAGAACTTTGCCAATATAACAGAGAGATGGTCTACCGGACCATAAAACAACACCTCTAATGTCCCCTTATCCTTCTCCCTAGATAGGGCGGTAGATGAGGATATGGCAGTATATAGAGTGGCTACTATAACTGCATAGAATAGAGGAGTATTCAGGGGAGAAGCCATAACCATAATGTTATTCCCTTCTACTGTATTTATATAACTATTAAATATGAATGCGGAGACAAAGCAGGCTATAGTACTTGCTATGTAAAGTCCTAAACCAAAAAAGCTAGATCTTGCCTCTCTCTTTATGATAGATCTTATAACAACCCATCTGTAACTCATTCTGTTACCTCCTCAGAGGAGAATAATGATATATTCTTCTCTGTAATTGTAATAAAGGCATCCTCTAGACTCATTTCTTTCCTTCTTATCTCTTTTAGGATACCTCCTACAGAGGATATAAAGCTCACCAAATCTCCACGATAATCTTTGTCTGCTTTAACTCTTACTAGATATTTACTATCCTCCTTGGTAACACTATTCACAAACGGAAGAGCCTCTAATCTCTTCTCTGCTTCGACATCAAAATTATCTATCTCTAGTTCTATCTCTATCTCACTAGTAAGCTTTTTCCTAATATTATCCATAGTATCTTCAGCCACTAATCTACCCTTATTAAGTATACCTACCCTATGGGAGATACGTTCTACCTCTGAAAGTATGTGAGAGGACATAAATACTGTTCTTCCCAACTTATTCTCCTCTAAGATGAGGTCTCTTATTTCTCTTATACCCGTTGGATCTAACCCTGAGACAGGCTCATCAAGTATAAGAAGCTCAGGGTCATTTAGCAGAGCCCTTACAAAACCTATCTTCTGTTGCATTCCTCTGGAGTAATGTCCTAGAAGGTCATCCTTTCTATCGAATAAATTTACCCTATGTAGCAATTCCTCTATTTTTTTATCTTTATTCTTTACCCCGTAAAGGTCGCAGAAAAATGAAAGATACTCATAAGCAGTCATATCTTCATATAAGTACTGAATCTCTGAAACTACCCCTATCTTTCTTTTTATACCAAAATAGTCACTATACAAATCCTTATTAAATACCAAAATCTTCCCACTAGTTGGCTTTATGATACCTAGTATCATCATAATAGTGGTAGTTTTACCTGCACCATTGGGACCTAAAAATCCATATATCTCCCCAGGTTCTACTGAGATATTAAGGTCTCTTACCGCTTCTACCTTGTCATATCTTTTACACAAATTTTCTGTCTTAATCATCCCCTTCCTCCTTTCCCCTGAACTAGATAAATATACAATAATGTAACAGATTTTTCAAGCAATAACTCTAAGCCTCTTGCATCTTTCTCATTATTTCAAGTCTATACTGTTCAGAACTCAATCCTTTAATAGCTTCTAATTCATCTTCAGTAAAGAGTCTCAAAACTCCGCTTATCTTAGCAGCCAAGAACGACTTAGCAGCATCTTCAGCTACTTCTGCTTTATAACAGGCTTCTCTAAGATTAGCCCCAACAGTAACTACACCATGATTTCTTAGGAAGATTACATCTGCATATTTTACCTTCTCTTCTACCGCTCTGGCTAATTCATCTGTAGTAGGAAGTATATAATCAAGTATAGCGGGTTTACCCAATAGGGCAACAGCATCAGGGGTAAATGGCTGTATCATCTCTCCTGCACTGATAATCCCAATAAGAAGTGGTGGATGGACATGTACTATAGCTCTTATATCAGATCTAACTCTATAGCATCTAAGGTGCATAAGAACTTCTGAGGAGGGTTTTAGAGGAAAATCGTCTAAAATTTTACCCGTGCTTATTTCTACAGGCACATAATCTTCCTCTGTAGCCTCAGATATAGAATATCCACTGGGAGATATAAACATAGTATCGCCAACTCTAGCACTTATATTACCTCCTGCAGCCACTACCAAACCTTTCTCTACTAATCTTTTACCCCACTTTACTAATTGAGCTCTTATATCTACAACATCATTCATATTACCTTTCTCCTTTCTTATGGCTTTATCAAGACTTTTAACGCCTCACCCTGTCTTACTAGCTCGATACCTTTAAGTAGATCTTCTAGAGGTAAGGTATGTGTAATAAGTTTTTCCAAGTTTACTCTTTTACTAGCTAGTAACTTGGCTGCCTCATAATACTGATAGTGATTAGATGAATATGCCCCAAAGATAGAAACCTCATTATAGTGAACTATATTACTATTCAAGGTAATATTAGAACGATCCCCAGGAAGTCCCCCAAAGAAACTTATCCTTCCTCCCTTAGCTACCATTTGTAATGCCTGTTCCTGAGCCTGACCAGAGGGAGCAGCTATTATAATAACATCTGCCCCAAGTCCATCGGTTTCTCTTTTTACTACATCTACGAGGTCTTCTTTAGAAGAATCTACAAGGATATCCGCTCCAAAAGGTAACGCCATTTCAAGTCTCTTTGCCTGTATATCTGCCAAGATAATCTTACTTGCTCCTTTAGCCTTAGCTACCGCGGTATGCATACATCCTATAGGGCCTGAGCCTATTACTACTACAGTATCGGTAAAACCTATATCAAGATACTCTTGGCCATTTAACACACAGGAGAGAGGCTCAATTAATGCAGAGACATTCAAATCAGCATTAGCTGGTAATTTTAAGGCGTTACCCTGTCTAACAGCTTCTTGCGGTAGGATCATATATTCGGCAAATCCACCTGGGAAATTATACCCTATAGCCCTAAAATTACTGCAGAGGTTAACCTTTCCTGCAATACAATATTTGCAGTGACCACACCCAACAGGTGTTACTACGGTTATTTTTTCTCCTACATTATATCCCTCTACCCCTTTACCAATCTCCACTATGGTAGCTGTAATCTCATGACCTATAACTTGGGGAGGTTTTACATTATGATGCCCAGAATAGTAAATTCTCACATCGGTTCCACAGATAGCACAAGCTTCAACTTTAAGTAATAATTCTCCCTCTTTAGGAGTTGGCGTGGGAATTTCCTCAAATCTCATATCTTGAGGCCCATAGAATACCTGCGCCTTCATAAAATTTCACCTTCCTTTACATTAATATACTCTTCTATCCGCTTTATTGTTTTAAATGACTTTTTCACAAACCAAGGCCATTCTCTATAAGTTTTGTACCAATTCTCTAGCCAATCTATAGTCCTCTTATCACCGACATTTCCTGAACCTAAATATACTTCTATGTCTCTAAGCTCCAAAAGTCTCTCCCTCTTTGCTATAATAGAAGCTAGCTTAGTTTCTAGATACTTGTCTTCTGAACCACTCTCTATTACCACCTCTGCCCCCTTCTTTTTTAAATCTTCTAGATATTCAATCAAATCTTTTCCCACTCCGTAATTATCTATAACTATCCTAGCTCTGCCTATATCAATGCCTATAGTAAATTTTTCTAATAGTCTTTTATACCTTTGGTCTAAGATCTTATTTAGGCTCTTTTTTTCTTCAATTTCTATCGGAAAAATCTTATCTATCAAAAAGAAAAGTCCACTCTCTTTAGACTTCTCCAAATTCCTATATATTTCTTCCCAATATTCTATCTTATGATTCCGTTTGGTATCTGTATTATCCACAATAATATCCAATTCGTCAAAAAGATTTTTGGGGAATCTTACTCCTGCCAATATAATACTCCCTATAATCTCACCTTTACCAACTTCATCAAATCCAATTAAAAAATCCTTAGATGGTAATATGTATCTCTTCCCAATATTTTGATTTATTACCTCTCTTATCTCTTCAAATTTGCTATTCTCATCATTAGGATAGGATATAAACAAAGTTCCACTTTTATAAAAGATACATATAAAACCATCTAACCTCATTCTCCAAAATTCGTTAATAGACTTAACATCTTCTTCAATCCATCCCCTATTTAATAGTAATTCCTTTATCTCTTCGCCCAAATCGGCTCTTATATTTCTCCAACTGTAGCTTCTAAGCCTATTCATTTTATTAATTATACCATAGGAATAGGTAAGGACTCATTCAAAAAGAGGTAAAGGCTGAGTATTAGAGAGGATCTGACGCATAAAATTTCCCCATACCTCTGCAGGGAATGTCCCTCCTGTCACCCCATTCATATGAGTATTATCATCATTTCCCATCCAGACACAGGCTGTATACTTCTTAGTAAAACCAACAAACCATGCATCACGGTAGTCACTTGTAGTCCCAGTCTTTCCAGCACATGGATGTCCACAATTAGCCCTTTTACCAGTTCCATACTTTATGACGTTCTCCAGCATTTCGGTTATAGTCTTAGCGGTTTCTAAATCTATCAATCTAATAGCCTTTGTCTCAGGCTTATAAAGAACCTTTCCATCTCTATCTAGGACAACCTTTATAGCTACCGGCTTTATCAAAATTCCGCCATTTGCCCAAACAGAAAAGGCTTGAGCTAATTGAAGAGGTGTTACCCCTTTAGTAATACCTCCTAAGGCTATAGCGAGGTTTCTATCTGAAGAACGGTCCAAAGGTAGTCCCATCTTTATGGCAAGGTCCAATACATTATCTATTCCAACCTCGTTTAATAGTTTTATAGCTGGGATATTGATAGAATAAGCCAAAGCATCCTTCAAGGTAATAGTTCCTCTAAAAGACTTATCATAGTTCTGAGGAGTCCACCACTTATTCCCTATCTTAAAGCTTATCTTTTCATCAACTATTGTATCTTCTGGCTTCCAGCCTTCTTGAATAGCTACGGTATATACAAAGGGTTTAAAAGCAGAACCAGGTTGTCTATAAGCCTGAACAGCTCTATTAAATTGACTCTCTCTATAATCTCTTCCTCCGACCATTGCTCTTATATATCCATTACCGTTTTCTATCAAAACTAAAGCCCCTTGTGAAACTTTATACCCTTTAGCCTTTTCAAGTCCCTCTTTCAATATCTCTTCTGCTTTCTTCTGTATATCTAGATCTAGAGTAGTATATATATTCAATCCGTTTTTCTCTATATCCTTAAATCCTAAGTCATTCTTTAGGATGTTTAGTACATAATCTACAAAGTATGGAGCCTTCCAATAACTACTTTTCCCAGTAGAAAACTTCAATTCAGTCTTTAATGCTGACTCATATTCTTTTTCATCTATAAAACCAAGTTCCAGCATCTTTTGTAACACTATCTTTTGTCTAGATATAGCCAGGTCTCTATTTTTAAAAGGAGAGTAATTCTCTGGTGACCTAATAATCCCTGCTAGCAAAGCACATTCTGCTAAATTAAGGTTCTTAACTGACTTACCAAAATACGTCCTAGAGGCAGACTCTACTCCGTAGCACCCTTCTCCTAGATATATAATATTTAAATAGAGGTGAAGGATTTCTTCTTTAGATAGGGTGGTCTCTATACGTAAAGCCAAGAGCATCTCCATTATCTTACGTGAGGGGGTTCTTTCTAATGTAAGAAAGACATTTCTAGCCAATTGCTGTGTAATAGTACTACCACCTTCACTAAGTTCTCTACGTCTTAGATCTCTATATATTGCCCTAGCTATACCTCTTAGGTCTATCCCTATATGGGAATAAAATCTCTCATCTTCTATGGCAACCACTGCATCCTTTAGATACTGAGGAATATCTCTTATAGGCACAATAATCCTCTTTTCTGCGTATAGTTCTGCTAGAGGAATACCTTTGGCGTCATATATAGTGGTCTTAGTAGGAGGATTATACTGTAAGAGGAGAGAAGGATCCGGTAATTGAGGAAGATACTTGAGAATAACAACTATTGTAAGAATGGAACCGGCAATAATGAGTATCAATATAAGGGTTATTAAGGAAAGGATTATTGTCTTTAGTATCTTCATACTACCATTTGACTCTTAATGTCCTAGAAGCCTTAGCCTCATCTACCCTCTTTATAATATGTTCCCTAGGCGCCTCTTTTACAATCTCTGGGTTAGTGTTAGCCTCATCAATTACTTCTTTTAAAGCCTCAATAAACCTATTCAAGGCATCTAAAGACTCTGTCTCCGTAGGTTCTACCATAAGAGCCTCTTCAACGATAAGTGGGAAATATACTGTTGGTGGATGAAAACCTTTATCTATAAGCCTTTTAGCGATATCTAGAGCTCTAATCCCTTTGGACCTAAGGGGCTTTAGAGACGCTACAAATTCATGTTTACAGAGTCTCTTATAAGGTATATCTAGAAATTCTCCAATTCGCTTTTGTAAATAATTAGCATTTAAAGTAGAAATCTCTGCTATAGCCCTTAAACCCTCTTTCCCTAACAGTCTTATATAGCAGTAAGCTTTAACCAAAACGGTAAAATTACCATAGAAACACTTTACCTTACCTATCGACTTGGGAAAATTATAATCTAAAGAGTAGAAACCATCTTTAAAAGTTACCCTTGGAACAGGCAAAAATGGAGTTAGAGATTCTTTTACTCCTACAGGTCCAGCGCCAGGTCCACCTCCACCATGGGGTGCTGAAAATGTCTTATGAAGATTTAGATGAACAATATCAAATCCCATATCCCCTGGCCTTGTGACACCTATTATGCCATTTAGATTAGCTCCATCATAGTACAATAAGCCACCTGCATTATGAACAAGATAGGCTATTTCTTCCACATCTTCCTCGAATAAACCTAGAGTATTTGGATTTGTAAGCATAATTAAAGCAATTCTACCATCAAGAAACCGCTTAATAGCCGAAGGAGAAACTAAACCTCTATTATCAGACTTTACCTCAACCACTTTAAATCCTGCCATAACTGCACTGGCTGGGTTTGTACCATGGGCAGAATCTGGAACTATTACTAAATCTCTTTCCTCTTTTCTATTTTTAAAATATGCCTTAGCCATAAGGAGTCCAGTAAGTTCACCATGGGCTCCTGCAGATGGTTGAAGGGTAAAGGCAGACATTCCTGTTATCTCACAGAGGAATTCTTCTAACTCATAGAGAATCTTTAGAGCCCCTTGAACATAATATTCATCCATATAGGGATGGATATCTACAAATCCGTCCAATTCTGCTAAAGCTTCATTTATCTTTGGATTATACTTCATAGAACATGAACCAAGAGGATATATATTATTATCTATTCCGTAATTAAGGCGGGATAGATTGGTAAAATGCCTAACTACCTCTTGTTCACTCAGACTAGGAAAGGTCTCTAAAGGGCTTTTCCTTAGAAGATCTCCAGGGATTTCCAATTCAATCTCGGGGATATCTATATATCTAGTGCTCCTACCCTTTCTCTTTTCAAACAGAGAATTTTCTAACATAAGGTCTTATCTCCTCTATAAATCTATTAACTTCGTCCTCTTTATTCATCTCTGTAAAAGTAGCAAGTATTGTATCCTTAAATTCTGGATACCACTTAGAGATATCTAAAACAAGGATGCCTCTTTCTCTTAAGACATCCCTAACATCTTTTGAACTTGTATTTAAGGGGATTAGTAATTCGTTAAAAGTAAGACCACTAAAATAACTCCCTGTAGCCTTTCTTACAGTATTTGCCAATTGATAACAGGTTAGAGCTATATCTTTTAAGCCCTCTTCTCCAATTAAGGAGAGATAAATAGCCACTTTAATAGCACATAATGCCTCATTAGAACATATATTAGATGTGGCTGAAGCTCTTCTTATATGCTGTTCTCTAGTCTGTAGAACAAATGCGTATGCCCTCTTACCTTCCATATCGTTAGTCATACCAACTATCCTTCCGGGTAATCTACGTATATAGTCAATTTTTGTAGCCAAGAAGCCAGCTGAAGGACCACCAAATCTCATTCCCAAACCAAATGATTGTAAATCTCCGCATGCTATATCCGCCCCGTATTCTCCTGGAGGCTTTATCAAGGCTAAAGAAAAAGGTTCTACTATGACTGGTATAAGCAAAGCTCCAGTCTTATGAACCAGAGGCTCAAACAATTCTGGGTTCTCTATAATACCAAAGAAGTTTGGATTTTGAAAAATAATACATGCAGAGCTCTGGATAAATTCCTCTATTGACCCTATATCTAGCATACCCGAAACTTTATCATAAGGTATCTCTATAATTTCAATTCCTCTAGGTTCAGCATAAGTCTTTAGAACCATCCTATACTCAGGATGTAAAGACCTGGCGACTAAAACTCTAGACCTTTTTGTGATATCACAAGCCATAAACATAGCCTCTGCAGAGGCGGTAGCCCCATCATACATAGAATCATTAGTAACATCCATACGTAATAAATCACATAATAGGGTCTGAAACTCGAATAAAGCCTGTAATGTCCCTTGGCTTAACTCTGCCTGATAAGGAGTATAAGAGGTATAAAACTCCTGCCTATGACTTATCTCATTTAGAGCCTGAGGGACAAAATGTCTATAGCATCCACCACCTAAAAACCATAAGAATCTATCTGAAGTAATATTAGTACTGGCTATCTCTTTCAAAATCCTAACTAACTCTATCTCTGTAATTCCTTCAGGTATATCTAGTTCTCTATTGAGTTTTAGACTATTAGGTATATCTAAGAAAAGTTCATCCATAGATTCTAATCCAAGGACATCTAAGATATATCTTATATCTTCTTTAGAATGGGGTATGTAGTCCATATAGTTATTCCTCAATCAACTCCTCATAAGCTTTATCAGAAAGTAACTTTTCAATCTCTGTAGGATTTTCAATCTTAACCTTTATAAGCCAACTTTCTCCATAAGGGTCATTGGGAAGACTTTCTGGAGACTTCTTGGCTGATTCATTTACCTCCTCTACAATCCCAGAAACTGGTGATATCAGGTCAACTGCTGCCTTTACCGATTCTATAACACCAAAGGCTTCCCCCTGCTTTACTTTAGCTCCTACCTCTGGCAGTTCAACGTAAACTATATCTCCAAGCTTTTCAAATCCATACTGAGTAACTCCTACAATTCCATAATCGCCCTCTATCTTAATCCATTCATGAGTATCTGTATATTTAAGGTCTTCTGGAACCATAATAGATTCCCCCTTTCCTAAAATTTAATCTATAGAGTTCATTATAGCATATAGCGTTCTTATAAAGAAGTATATGCAAATGCTTGATAGAAGTTGATTGTTCGTTATATAATCTATATGTTCAAAATAAGAATTTTTCAGGAAGGGGGTGAAGAGAGGATATGATATACAATTGGATAAATATAATAATAGGAATACTTACTATAGTTATCCCAATACTAAGGAAGATGACAGGGACAGATTTATGGCTTCATATTATTGGAGGGGCTGTAATAGCTATCTGTGCATACATGGCAAATCAGCAAGCTAAAAAGTAGAAAGGTGGTGATATAAACTGAAACTAAATACCGAGAGATTGGTAAAACTGTCAGTCTACGGAGAGATATCTTCTCCCACTATAATATCACCGTACAGGGTTAGTCCTGAGGGTAAGGCACAAGTATTACCAACGTTAGGGGGGATAACATACAATGTAAGAGTTGGAGATCCTGCTCTAGGCTGGTCAGGAGATCATGTAGAGCCTGGTGTAAGTCTGAAGAATAAGGATAGAGAAGAGAGTAACGCTCTAAATATACTATCCTGTATTGGTAACAGAGCAAAAGTGATAAGCGGAGATGCAAAAGGAGAGATAGGTATAGTTACAGGAAAACATGGTGGGATAGAACATGTATTGATAGATTTTCCAGAATCTACCCTTAATAAATTGGCAATTGGAGATAAGATTCAAATAGAATCTTATGGACAGGGATTAGAAATACTAGACTTTCCACAGATAAAGGTTATGAATATTTCTCCCGAATTATTAACAATGTTAAATATAAAAGAGGAAAGAGATAAGCTAAAGATTGGGGTAAGAAAGATCATTCCAGCGGAACTTATGGGCTCAGGAATAGGCTCTGCAAGTAGCTACTCTGGAGATTACGATATTATGACGCAGGATAGAGAGATACTAAAAATCCTTGGACTTGAAGATCTAAACTTGGGAGATATTGTTGGAATAAGAGATATGGACAATAGGTATGGTAGAAGTTATAGAAAAGGGGCAAAGAGTATTGGTGTAGTGATACACTGTGATTGTGTTCAAGCAGGGCATGGACCAGGTGTTACAGTAATACTTTCAAGTAGTGATGATTCTTTAGATTTCTTTATAGATGAAACGGCGAATATTGCCAGAATACTCAAGATAGGTAGATATAGAGATGGATAGAGAAAGCATAAGATTCCTTGCTAGAGCAGGGTTATATGCAGCTGTATATGCAGTCCTAACAATAGTGCTTGCTCCTTTTAGTTATGGAATAATGCAAGTAAGAGTAGCAGAAGCTCTAACAGTTTTACCAATGATAGACAAGGCGGCGATACCTGGACTATTTATAGGATGCCTCATAGCCAATATAGTCGGAGGATTTGGGATTATAGATATTGGACTGGGAAGCATATTCACCTTAATCGCAGCATATTTAACATCAAGAGTCAAAAGAGATTGGCAGGCACCTATACCACCAGTAGTAATTAATGCGGTTGGGGTAGGAACATATTTAGCTATCCTACTAAAAACCCCAATTTATTGGGGAATCTTTTGGGTAGGATTAGGAGAACTGATAGCCTGTTTTGGCTTAGGATTACCTCTTCTATATTTCATAAGAAGGATAAGGGAAAGATAAAAAATACGCCTTGCTAGAGCATAAATAAATCTAGCAAGGCGTAATACTTTAATTTTCTAAGGAATAGATCTCTTTACCGCTATTCTCAAAACCACAGGACCGATTAATCCAGATTCCACTAAAAGTGAATCTTTCTCATATAGATGCCAAGTAGTAAAGGTTACTCTCTTTCCAGGAGGTTTTGGTACCCCTTGTTTATACCACTCTGGTAATTCCCTAATTGCTCCTCCCATAAATCCCATACCTCCACCATAGTCATACTCTGCTGGCAATTGTTCATCACCTATGAGCCGATTAACCCATACATTAGTTACTTGAACCTCTAGATCATTATCGCCGACTTTAACAGAATCAGTTATATCTAAGTGATATGGAGGCTTCCACAATATTCCAAGATTCTTACCATTAATTTTGACCTCGGCAATATTTTCGACACGACCCAAGTCTAGGAATACTTTCTTATTGACAAGATTTGGAGGCAGGACAAGGTTTGTTTTATAAGTTGCTGTCCCGGAAAAATATTTAACTCCATCATCTTGATGTTTGTGTAGAGAGATAAGTTTGGTAAGTATTATCTCTCTAGGAGCACCTGTATCTGGAGGGAAGAAGACATGCCAAGGTCCAGTAATTTCTATAGGATGGTCTATCTCGGGGACTTTAAACGTTATATCTCCATTAGGACTATGTAATATATAACTCCCGCTCTTACAGAAAAGTAACTCTCCACCATCTAATATTTGAAATGTCGGCGATTCCTCTAACTTGGGTGGTCCACTCTCAACTATCTTTTTGATATCAATAAAATTCAACACCCTATTAAATACCTCTGGCTCACTCACATCTCCAATTGTATAGGCAGGCTGAGTTACAACAGAATCATTACAGTAAGGTTCTCCTATTCCAGGATGGACTAACTTGCTAGACTTTGAGCCTCTGCATATAAACTTCCCATTTACAAATAGCGAAGGTGTCCCATCCTCATAAATAAGCCCTATATGTGTCCAACCTTCAAGTGGCATCTGAATTATTAGGACAGGTTCAGGATTACCTCGACTACGTTCATAAACAGCTATTCCGTTTCTTCCTGCTACTAACCCACATATCGTATGTCCTTTTCCATAGAGGATTTCACCTTGCGGTGGATAGGAAATCCAACAGGCACCAGAAATATTTGGGAGCATACCACCAATAGGAAGTGAAGCATTGACTTCTGGTTTAACCCATACACTGATAGTGAAGTTATTCACTACATTAGGATAAAGTCCTGGAGAAACTCTCGGGAAAGGCTTAGTATCTAATATAATCTCTCCGTCTTTCTCTAGAGAAGTAAATCTCTGATTAGATACCTGAGAACGAAAGACTACAAATACCGAACCAGAGGGACCTAAGTTTAGTGGCAAACGGATACGTCCATCATCTAAGACCTCATAAAATGGGAAAGGAATAATCTCTCCACTCTCGGGGTTCCAAAGTTCAGGTTGCTTATTATGAACTCGAAAAGTGCAGACAATCTTTTCGCTTCTTCTCCTGCGATTAGCTACAAAATATATATCTACATCTTCACCAATTCGTCTATGAATATAGTTAATCAATGCATCTGAAGACTTACTAGTATAATCGAAATCAGGATCAACACCAAGTTTATCTAAGACATCTTCTAATGACATACCCCAGAATATCTTACCCTTACCAAAAGTCTTCTCTTTAATTTTTTCTCCATCAAGTTCTCCCCAAAGCTCACCAATAATCTGGTTAAGCTCTTCATCACCTATTTGATAGTCTGATAGACTGGGAGACCCTTCTGGTTTTGAACCGACAACTAGATACATACCTTGATAAACCATATCCCTAATCTTACGGAGTAATTTCAGGGTAATCTTCTTACTATTACCCAAAACTAACAGACGATAACTTAACCCCTCAGGAGTAACAATCCTTCCATCTTTAATACTTAAACGTGTTAGGATTGCCTCACTATCAACAAAATCATAATCATAACCTCTAGGTAAAGGTGGATCTAATCTGCTTTCATGAGGGGCTGCAGTACGTGGGTCTTCTCCTACGAAATAGAGTATATCCCCTACAAATACACCCTGCTGAAGCATATATTGGCACCTTCTTAGATACTCAAGCCATCCTCTTCCCTGTTCCCACCAAGTGTTATTCCTATTAAACATACAACCAAAAGGTCCCATTGTCATTCCTGGCTTTACTGTAGGATGAGGCTGATGTGCATAGGTATGAAAGATAATTTGGTTTAATCCACGTGTAAACATAAAGTCACCTAGACTCTTCATCAGATAAGGATGTTCCTGCCAGGAAGAAGCTGAGGGCTCTCCAGTAAAAGATTCAGCGCCGACTATTCTCTTTCCATATATGTGAGCCACAGAAGCTGCCATCTTTACAGAACGCTCATGAGAGTCATCTCTTGCTACCCAAAATTCACCCATAGGTATATCTACACGTGAGCCAATTTGCATCTCATCAAACGGGGCGCCACTCTCTATGCCAGAACCAGAACCAAAGGCATAAGGTTCAGCGTAGGACTTAAGACCATACCTATGACAAAACTCAGTTAAAACACCATAGTAATAATCGGCTATTAAATCTGCAAAAGTCCTACGCATATCCCACAGGAAACGTTCAGTAATCTCAGTATTACCTACTATGCGCCCTGTCATTGCAGGCAAGTATTTTAACAGTTCATAACCACGGCGATTTCGAAACTCTTCAGGAAGTTTCTGGGTCCAGTTCTGATAGCCAACTTCATAGCTATCTATTAAAGCACCAGCCATACCTTTAGACGCAAGAGGTTCTAATGAAGGTAATAACTTTCCAAAGAAATTATTCAAGTGATACTCCATAGCATCTCTACTATACTTATCGCACTCAAGACCTTCACCACCTTCTGCTGCAGGGTGATTTCTAGTACCCATAGTAGTATAACCAATTCGTAGGATAGTCCATTCTCCGGCTGGAGCATCCCATTTCAACTTGCCAAATTTATCCATATAAGTGGTGAGGTCAACAACAGACTCAGGATCAATGGCAGAGCCAGGAGGATCCTCCTCTGTTTCTTCAAGTACAGTAGAAGATGCTTCGAAAGGAGAAAAAGCATTTGAAAGTCCAATCTTTGATAGAAAATTAGATATCCTGGCATTCTTAAAGATATGCACCTCAGAGAGTTTAATAGGCTCAGAAAAGGACAGACGAAAATATCTTGCACAGACAACCGGGAAATTCTTAGTTATAATTTCTTCCATCCTACTACCAAACCCAGAGATGAAAGAGGTTGATTCCGCTATCTTCTTAAAACTTACCCCATCATCAGAGGCTTCAAGAGTAATAATAGTCGGTTTACGAGAGAAAAACGGCCTTGGAGAAAGAGTGGTATAAGAGATATTAATAGAACGAGCCTCGAATGGCTGATTAAATTCGAATTGAATATATATCTGCTGTCCTGGAACTGTCGGCTGAATCTCAATACTGGTTGAAGGGTTATTATCGGTTAATAGCTTTATATCTACTGGTCCACTACTAGATATTACCTTATGAACAAACTCCTCAAACGGTCTCTCTTCACCGGGAAGCGAGGGAAATGCTATCACAAAGGCATCCTCATAATAGTCAAGATTAGCATAAGGTCTTGGAAGTGTTACTTCTATCAGTTTACCTCCTGTAACAAATGTCTCACTCCACACAAGCCTCTTCATTGAGTATTCAAGGGTAATCCATGGACCGCCACTAGAGGACCAACCAGAGCAATTATGCATAACAAATTCTAAGCCTAATCTATCAGCTTCTTTTATAGTATATTGAAGAATATTAAGGTGTTCAGGACTTCCAAATTGAACTGGTCCTTTCGGGATCCCTGTTCCAACTTGAAACATCTGAAAACCCACTACTCCAACACGTTCCATCGCCTCAAGATCAAGTGTTATACCTCTAGTGGTAACATTTCCATTCATCCAATGCCACCAGGTCTTTACCCCTGCTTCTTTTGGCGGTTTACAGAAATTCTTTAACAGATTTTCTAGTGACTGTGCCATCTCTTTTACCTCCATTTACTTTAGACTCTTAAGAAAAAAATCCCCCTAGACAATACTAGGGGGTCCTAAATTGAGTAGCCTCTAACTAGAGAGTCAGACTTTAATTACTCTATCCCATTCCTTATTCCAGTACCTACCTATCTCTCTAAGTTCTTCAAGTATAATAAAACGTGTATCTTCATCTTCGACTAAATTAGAATTCTTATAATACTCAATTAGAGAATTAAGTTGTTTCAGAGAGTGGTTTTTAGCCTGAAGTTTAAATTTCTCTTTTTTAGCCAAGTCACTAGGTGAATTGGTTAATTTGGCAATCTTTCTATTCCATTTTTCTACCCATTCATTAGGGGGTAACTTGGTATCTAAGATAGATTCTGTAGTCTTATGGACTTTTTCTATATTTCTTGCCACTAACCTTGTAGCAAAGACTATAGTATACCTAAAACCTATAGTAAATATAGCAACAAAAACAAAAAATACAATTATAGAGATCCACATATCATTCTATCCCTACTAGACTTAATTTCTCTGCAAAGTGACAGGCTACAAAATGGTCATTACCTAGATTCCTTAACTGCGGATGTTCTACCTTGCATATATCCTGCACATACGGACATCTCGGGTGGAAGTAACATCCACTAGGCGGATTTGATGGATCAGCTACCTCTCCAAATAGTAGCTTCCTCATACCTCTGTACTTAGGATCTGGCTTGGGTACCGCTGCTAGTAATGCCTCTGTGTATGGATGCTTCGGATTCTTAAATAACTCTTCCGTCTCTGCCATCTCTACTAGCTTACCTACATACATTACCGCTACCCTGTCACTTATATGTTCTACTACACCTAGGTCATGTGATACAAATAGGTATGTAAGATGAAATTGCTCTTGTAGGTCTTGTAATAGATTCAGTGTCTGTGCCTGTATCGAAACGTCTAACGCCGATACCGGCTCATCACATACTATTAGCTTAGGGTTTAAGGCTAATGCCCTCGCTATTCCTATTCGCTGTCTCTGTCCTCCACTAAATGCGTGCGGATACCTTATCATATACTCCGGCCTTAGCCCTACCGCTCTCATTAATTCCCCTACCCTATCTTCTAACTCCTTCCCTTTCGCTATTCCGTTTACTAATAATGGCTCCCCTATTATGTCTTTTACTGTCATCCTCGGGTTTAATGACGAGTAGGGGTCTTGGAATATCATCTGCATATACCTTCTCATCTTCTTTAGCTCATCTTTGTTTAACTTTGTCACATCTACCATATTCCCATCTACGTTAAATAGCACTTCCCCAGCTGTAGGCTCTATCGCCCTTAAGATGCATCTCCCTGTTGTAGTCTTCCCACATCCTGATTCCCCTACTAACCCTAACGTCTCCCCTTCTTTTATAAAGAAACTTACATCATCTACCGCCTTTACGTATCCTACCACCCTTCTTAGAAACCCCTTCTGTATAGGAAAATATTTCTTTAGCCCTTTTACTTCTAATAGTAAGTTATTACTCATTGTCTACCTCCATAGAGAAAACAGCTCGCTTTATGACCCGGTGCTACCTCTACCTCAGGTGGTTCCCCTTTCTCACATACTCCTCTTATGTATGATGGACACCTCGTGTGGAACCTGCATCCCTTCGGTAGATTGTATGGGTCTGGCACCATCCCCTTTATCGATTCTAGTCTTGCCCTTACCTTCTTCCCTATCTTCGGTATCGACTTTAATAACGCTATTGTATATGGATGCTTTGGATCATAGAATATGTCGTTTACATATGCACTCTCTACTATCTTACCTAGGTACATTACTACTACGTCATCTGCCATCTCTGCTATTACTCCCATATTGTGGGTTATCATCATTATCGCCATCCCTATCTCTTGCTGTAAGCTCCTCATTAGGTCTAGTATCTGTGCCTGTATTGTAACGTCTAATGCTGTCGTAGGCTCATCTGCTATAAGTAAACTCGGGTTACATGAGAGTGCCATCGCTATCATCGCTCGCTGACGCATCCCCCCTGATAGCTCAAATGGATATGCGTCTATACGCTCTTCCGGTTTCGGTATTCCTACCTTCCTTAACATCTCTATCGCTATCTGCCTCGCCTGCTCCGGTGTAACATCTTGGTGTAGAAGTATCGCCTCTATTATCTGATCCCCTATCGTGTATACTGGAGCTAGTGATGTCATTGGCTCTTGGAATATCATCGTTATATCTTTACCCCTTATCTTCCTTATCTCTTCCCCTTGTGGGTCTAGTTTTGTTAGGTCTATCGTCTCTCCATCTCTGTGTAGTAGTATCTCTCCTTCTACTATCTCTCCCCTAGGTCCTAGTATCCTCAAGATTGATTGGGCTGTTACACTCTTACCACAACCCGATTCTCCTACTACCCCTAGAGTTTTACCTTTTAGAATCTTGAAGTTTATCCCGTCTAAAGCCTTGACTGTCCCTTCATCGTAGAAGAAATATGTCTTAAGGTTTTTGACCTCTAATAATACTTGTTGATCATTCTTCTTCTCCATAATCTTCCTCCCCTATCTTGCATATGGGTCTGCTGCATCTCGCAGTCCATCCCCTAAGAAGTTAAA
>Ga0067045_1027558_pt1 | contig 92812 bp, 52 predicted proteins | sample TerdegcTABiofilm_FD_59184 | JGI IMG/M metagenome (GOLD analysis project Ga0067045, IMG submission 59184) | Combined Assembly of (Gp0054472, Gp0054536) Wastewater bioreactor microbial communities from Singapore -Terephthalate degrading...
TTTTTTCATCATCTCTATATACTCCAAGATAAAAATTCCCTTTCTCATAGGCAAAGTCAAAATTCCTGATAAAATTTAAACGGTCATTAGTTAAAGATTCACGAATTGAAGTGAAGGAGCAGGATATCGAATAAATATTTAGTTGGATCTTTAGATCACTAATAATTTTTTCTATTTCAGGATTATTTCTTTCGACTTCACATGGATTAACTGAGAATAAATAACAATTACAAATAATAGATAAAAGGAACATATCCCATTGCCTTTAAGATAAATAGTGATGATATTTTAATATAAACTTGGCAATTCCTCCTTCTAATCCAACAAAACATTCACAAACCATATTTATTCTTATATTATAATATCAAATTTAAATTCTTTTTATTAATATTTAGTCTTTTTTCCCTTACCCTATGACCCTTTATCAACTTTCTTTCCGCATAGATTAACTGCTTCTATAAGATTTATATGGACTTTGCTATTCCAAGTTTTGGGGGAAAGAGTCGAGGAGTGTTTTGAGGCGGATGGATTGGAAGTTTTTTAAGGGAAAATTGTTTTTTTGGAGGTATTCTCGCAGCGTTTTGGGTTTGAAAAATTTACCTTTAATTACCGGGGTTTTCCATAGCAATAATAGAGAATCCTTTTCCGTTTTTGTTTCTATTGGAAATAAATTTAATGTAGTTGATTGTGTAATTTCTTGCAGTTGTGTTTGGATAAATGTTGTTAGTTCTTTTATATTTTCCGTTTCGTAGGGTTTTTCTGTGTGAATAATAACTGCGTAGTGTAGCCCTGCTACTCGCTCCATAATTGAAGGGCTTGATAAAGGAATGGATTCTACCGTATGCAATAGGAAACCCTCAGGTAAGGAAGATTGAATCCGTTGCTGGATTTCATTTGTATCATATTCCTTTTGCAGCCATGTTTCGATATATTCTTCCTGCACTATTTCTCCGACAGGGGCGGGTAGTGCAATGCTAATCCGTGCGTGAGCATGATACCCCTGTGTATATGCTAATGGCAGTTGTGTGCGTCGAAGGATGCGGATCCATGCGGTTTGAAATTCCAGATGGCTTAGAAAACGAGCCAATCCTACTTTGCCTACTTTTAATAGTAATCTTTGGGCAGGAGGAGATGAAGTGGGTGCTGGTGATGAGGTAGAAGGGGTTTCTATTTCTATAATTGACTTGCCTTTTTCTTTTTTCCAGTGGATGCAATGGAAACCTTCCCTATATTGTATTCCACATTGATGACAACCTGTTTCTCTGCAATCGGATGTAATTTTATATTGATGGGCTGTCTGCCATTCGTTATATAGCCAATCTTTTTTAATTCCTGTGTCAATGAAGTCCCATGGGAATATCTCGTCTTCATCCCGTTTGCGGAGAAAGTATTCCCCTGTCAAGTTATGCTTTTCAAGTGCATGCAACCAATGTTCAAGAAAAATTTTATCTGCGGAAGTTTCTAATTTTGCCCCCTGTTCCCATGCGGATAAGATAACCGCACTTGTTCTGCGATCTCCACGACTGAGAAGTCCTTCAATAAAGGAGGACTCAGGGGCGTGGAAATTAATTTTTATGGCTTTGTATTTTTTTAATCCGCTTAATATTTTCTTTTGTTTTTCTATTGTTTCTTCTAAAGATATTTGTTGTGCCCATTGGAAAGGTGTCCATGGTTTGGGAACGAAGGTGGATATGCCAAGATGGATATGTGCAGAATGCCGAATTTTTTTGGCGGTGTTCAGACATTGGATTGATAAGTTGATTAATGCATCTAAATCTTCCTCAGTCTCTGTGGGTAAACCAATCATAAAATACAGTTTTATATGAGTCCATCCTTTCTGAAAGGCAATACGAATTATTTCCATTAAATCTTCATCGGTTACAGATTTATTTATCATCTTCCGCAATCTTTCCGAACCTGCTTCCGGTGCAAAGGTTAATCCGCTACGGCGAACAGAGGATATAGAATCCGCTAATATCACGGAAAAAGAATCGAGCCGCAGAGAGGGCAGGGATATACTGGTCATAGAAGGTTGCGTAATCTGTCGGGTCTGATGTAAGAGGTTTTGGATTTGAGAATGGTCGCAGGTAGAGAGAGATACAAGGCTGACCGTTTCTAATCCTGTATCGGGCAGGAAAGATGAAAGTAGAGAGGACACCTTTTGCGGTGAGCGTTCCCGAACGGGGCGAAAGGCACAGCCTGCAAGACAAAAACGACAACCCCGAGTGCAACCCCGCATTACTTCGATGGATAAACCATCATGTATTAATGAGGCGAAAGGGACTATATACTTTCCTATGTAATTCTTTGTAGTCAATTCTTTTGTTATAGCACGATAAACCTTCTTCGTGGAAGCATCCGGTACAGGAATACCCTGTTGGTTGTTAGTGAGGGGAATAGAGCCAGGGATATAGATACCGTTTATTTTAGAAAGCAAGTCTAATTTTTTGTCACGGCTTGCATTTTTGTTTGAGAGAAGCACCTCGGCTATTTCTAAAATGATGTCTTCACCTTCACCGATAACGAAAAAATCCATAAAAGGTGACATAGGCTCGGGATTAAAACAACAAGGACCGCCAGCACAGATCAAAGGGTCTTTATCGGTGCGTTCTTTTGCATATAAAGGAATATGTGCAAGGTCTAAAATGTTCAGCACGGTTGTATAAGTCAATTCCGATTGAAGTGTTATACCTACCAAATCAGTTTGTTTAACGGGGTCTTTCGATTCCCAGAGGAACAGGGGGTAATTTTTTTGACGGAGTATTTGTTCTAAATCTTCAGCCGGTGCGTAAACTCGTTCTGCCCAGATATGGGGATGAGCATTTAATAGCGAATATAAAATCTGCAAACCCAAATTCCCTAATCCTAACTCGTATAGATCAGGAAAAACCAGAGCAACCCGTAATTGAATTCCTTCCACGGATTTATGGATTGTATTCCATTCAGTTCCTAAATAGCGTGAAGGATGTTCCACATGGGAAAGTATTTCGGTCTCGAATATAGTTTGATTCTCTGTAAGGTTATTTATATTCATAAATTACTTCATCTGGGAAATGAGGGCAAGTAAGGAATGACTTGTTGATTCGGCTTCGACCAGATAATTCTGCCCACAAGCACACAACCTTTGGCACCGCGTTGTTTTGCATCTTTATTAAACATTCCCTCACCCACAGTTACCCAGGTTTCCTCTGGAGAGACGGCAGAAACTCCAAAATTCCCCATAGTGGCTCCGCGTTCAGGGAGAACAATCTGTTCTGTTTTACGAATAACAAATATTTTATCTGTATCTGTATTAACTTGAGCAATAAATAACGGCGCCCGATGTCGGATAATATGGTCATTATTAGCACCTTTCCTTGTATAAACAAGGAATAATCCGTCGCTATGCGCTGCCCAGTGCTGTTGCGTGTTATAACTACCCAATTCAGTCCCATCGTCAAATAACCAGGGCTGTATGGGCTCATAATGCAGCCCATCCTTACTCCATGTTACATATCCTCGTTCATCATTTCTAATAGTAAGATAATATTTTTCTTTATACTTTGCCAAGGAGGGTTCACACATTCCTCGGGGAACATTATGTGTAATGATATTCCCATGTTCAATGTAAATAAGTTTGTCCCCATCAAATTTCAAGCGAAGCACCGTTGCAGAATAATTATTGTTATTGTCCTCTTGGGTCTTTGCAAAATAAATAGGAAGAAGAATAGTCCCATCAGGTTCGGTTATCCATTGCGTGCAACCGGGCATAATGGAAAAACTGTTTTTCAGTTCTCCGTCCAACTCTAAACTTTTCCATTTTATCCATGAATTTTTTTCAGGGTCAAAGATAGTGTATGCCCCTTCCAAACAACCATTGCGGTCCCGAACCTGATGCCCTTTGTCATCGTAACGCAAGCGTATCCCGATGGCAATGTATTTCTTTGTTTGTGGGTGCCAACCCGGTGTAACATCACAGACACTTACTATATGTCCGTTTTCGTCCTTTACCCAATCTAATTCCGGAACGGGTTGAGGCTCTGCCCATGTTTTACCCCCGTCGTCCGTGTAAGAGATAAACATACCGGAGTAATAGTCTGATACCATCAAATGTTTTTGCAGGGTCATAAGCACACGCGGATAGCCATTATTCATTATTACAGGAACCGTTGCTACCCGTGGGTGAAACCAACAAAAATCATCTCCATCATAACTAAAAGCACACGATGGTTCTATAGACTTTATAAGGTCTCCTTCTTCTGCATAAGATAACGAAACGAAAACAATTATTGATATAGAAAAAAAATATAACGCAAAACGGTGATATTTCATAACCATCTCCTTATTTATAGTGAACATATTATTTCGTATTTTGGTAGGTATTTTAAAATGGAGCCAGGCTGAAAATAGAGATAAATAATATGGTATAATTTTAAGGGGCTGGGGGGTGAGGAGAAAGTTATATTTTATTATAAGGAATGTTGTATGTGTTGTGTTTTAGAGAAAAAAACGATTGGTTTATTTACCCTTCTGTTCTTTTACTCTTTTTTAGTTTTTTCAGATATACCTCGAATATTGTATGTAGGGGACAGTTGGACATATTATCCCTGGGCATTACAAAACCCGCCTGCATTGCGTTCTGTTTTACTTAGTCCAGAAGTAGTACAACAAATAGGTGGCAGGTATGTGGAGATTGGAGATATTGCTTTGCATGGGGCAACGGCTGCAGATTGGGATACAGATAATTTAAAAGCAGAAATAACTCAGAAATTAAATGAATATCCTACAATAGACATTGTTCATATTAGTTTGTGTGGCAATGATATTAATGTTAACTGGAAATATCATTATTCCTGGGAACAAACGAATGCCATAATCGAGACGGCTGTTCAGCATTTGCGAAATGTTATTCAACATTGTTTAAATGTGCGTCCCAATATTCGTGTTGCTATTTGTGGGTATGATTATTTGAATATATCTGAAGGGTATACCTGGGGGACATATACAAATCCCTTCAATCCCTTTGATATAACCATTTATGTTGCAGGTGTAGAGCAACCCACGCAATTAGCCTTATGGATTTGGGAAGTGCCCGTTATTGTTTTTAACCCTCAGTATCCATGGTTAGGCTGGACAACCATTCAACAAGTAGGAGAATACCAGCGGCATGTGAATAATGTGTTTATTGAACTCGAACGACGCAAAAAAGACCTTGCACTGAGTATGGACCGTGTTGCCTATATCCACAGTTTCGGGACTATGCAGGCGCGTATGGGTATCCCGAGTTTAGGAATCGGACAAAACTATTCTGTTCTACCTCAGGGACCTAATGAAGGATATGGCAATTTTCCTGCTGGCTATAGAGATTTATTTAGTCCTCGTCAGGCTATGGGAGCCAATAACAAAAATGAGTTAGACCCCATTCATCTAAATGCCCAAGGCTATATCTATCTTATGGAAAATGCCGTGGCTCAGGTTTACGGAGCATGGTTAAAGGATTCAGACCCACCTTTTGTAGATGCTATTCAAATAATATCAGACAATCCCCCATCTGGCGATACAGTTGCATTTCAAGTAAAATTTTCAGAAGTAGTTCGTGGAGTAGATAAGAGCGATTTTCGATTGGATGTTCGCGGAAATGTTCACGGAGCAGAAATTCTCCGTGTGGAAGGAGGGAATGATTTATATACTGTATATGTTTCAACGCCTTCGGGAAATGGTTCTTTAAGTATTGACTTGGTAGATAACGATACGATATATGATAATGTCTGGAATCCTCTGGCAGGTATGGCAGATGGGACATTTATTTATGGTGAATATTATATTATTGGAACAGGAGCCGGTGGGGGAGGCGATGTCCCTAACAATTGTCCCCTTTTGCCTATTTTAGATGAACAAGGAAGGGCTTTGTATCCTTATTTGGGTGTGTTCTGGGAACTTGGGGATATTGATAACAATGGGATGGTAGATGCATGGGAAGTAGGTCCCTTAGCAGAGGTATATTGTAATCCGTCTCATCCTCTTCATTCGGAATTGCTAAATGCGTATAACACAACTTTGAGAGGTATTCGTTCAGAACCTGCGTATGCCAGTCTCCTTCAACCCGTAGAACATCTGGTTACTGCGCTTTTATTATTAGATTCTTCCATGTGTTCCACCGTTAAGAATGGATTGAGTGCCGTTTTGACAAAACCTTATATACCTTTCGTTATCAACCGTTTCGGAATATGGATAGAACCTTTTAATCCCAACACCGATATTGATTTAGATGGGCTTAGCAATCGGCAGGAATATCAGGAGGTGATGGATGCAGGATTGCCTTTTGCCACTCGTGAAAATTATATTATAGCCGTGCTTAATCCAAAGTGTCCGGAGGGAATTAAATCCGAATTTGCCGAATCTTTGAAGTATCTATATGAACTTTCTATTAACATTCCCCTGATGTCTCCTATATGTCTTGTATGTAAAGACCCCTATACTACAGATTTGGATGGGAATCGAATAATTGATTATGCTCAGGCTTTGCTTGAGGATTTAATTTTAGCCTGCCAGACAACACTCCACTATGATATTGTTGCCAGTGCTTATATTCATAATAATATTGCCATTAAAGTATATTTAAATCGGCTCTGGGAAGGATTATCAAGGAAATATTGGAATTTGCCTGTAGAACAAGGTATCGGATTGATTGTAAATTTAGGAAAAGTCGAAAAAGCCTTAACAGGGCTATTGACATTAGGAGAACCTTCAAGTCTTGCTGCAGTGAAAGCAATTTTTGACAGTGCTAATGCCTACTTAAATCCAGAAGACCGTATTGATGTAAATGTGGCAGATTTCAATACCAGTGCATCTATAGTGTTAGGTGCTACCGGGGATGCAGATGATGATGGCGTGTGTAATTTGTCTGAATACAACGCCGTACCCCATGATTTAGCAGGATTGGCTCACTTTGTTGCAAATGCATTAAATCCATCGGTTCGTAACAACGGTGGTGGCTGCGATGGAGTGGAATCAAATAACGGCGAAGAACCGACACAATGTCCTTTATTATCCATTATTGATACGGAAGGGCAGGCTTTGTATGCCCTGTTCCCTGAATTAGGCTCCTGGGCGAATGGGGATTGGGATGGAAATGGAATGAAAGATAGTTGGGAAGCGGCTCTTTTGGCGGATATTTTATGTGATAACACATATTACCTGAATTATCCTGCACGACAAAAGTATACAGGAAATCTTTATCGTTTGAGAGGAGATACCCAATATTCAATTATTCGTGATTATGAGCATGTATTAGCAATTCTTATGACCGTGAGCCAGAGTCTTGCGGATAAGATTACAAAGACTTTAGGTTTATCGGGATTTTACTATTCATTTAAGATACCTCCTGTGGATGGTGAAGAATCCTGTGGTCCCGGTGGAGACCCTGATAACGACCAGTTATCTAATAAAATAGAGTATAACTATGTAATAGATAAAGGAGGAACGCGGGGAGATTATGTTTACCAGGCAAAGACCCCTGCAGGAGGTTTCAATGTTGACCGATGTCCGGGCTTATGTGAACCGAACCAGCCTATCTGTGGACCTGTGGATTTTGATTCGTTAATGAGAACATTGCAGAAGCGGATACGGGACTTAGGTTTTGAATCTCAGTTGGGAGGATATTCTTTCGACCCGGGAAGCACGGATATTAATGGAGGATATGACGAGCAGGCATTGGTAATATTCCCTAACGGAATTCTGGATAGTGACGAATTTGCCTTAATCAATTTTTATATGACCCGCGCAGAATTAAATCCTATATCTCAACAGGTATGTGATGGTTGGAACCGCAATGTTACACAAATGTATAGCGATTTGGGTGGAGCATCCGGTCTAATCAATACATTAGCACCGGAGTTACACAAGATTTTAGCAGGTTATATGTTGTTAGGAGATGATAATTCGGTAGCCGTTCCCATCAAGGCAATGACATCTGCGGCGAATGCCCAGGGTATTAACCTTGGAGTGCGTATACCGGATTTATCAAATTACACTCGATTACCTCACATCCTTGCTTATAATGCGGACCCGGATGGAGATGGTTATTCTAATTTGGAAGAATATCAATGTTTCCGTTTGCGTAGCCGTTGCTGTTACTTGCAAGGAGCAACCCATTCCGATTGGTATCCTTCACCCGGGCAATGTATCGAACTGGAAGGAGAAGGGGAGGAAGAAGGAACACACGAAGGGTTCATAGAAGGAGAAGGAATTGAGGAAGGAATAACGGAAGGAATATTTGAAGGAGAAGGAACTTTAGAAGGTATAGAAGAAGGAGAGCCTATTAATCCATGTGCTGTCGAACCCTGTTCTATTGTCTGTAGCAATACAGAACCTGTTATGTCTGGATTTGAGTCCGCATTAATAGCCATTTATCAGAATCCGTTGGTTAATAAAGACCCTGAAACTTCAGATTTAGATAATAATGGCATTATTGACCATGTCCATGCGAGACTTGTTGATACAGTCCTTGAAAATCCCTTACTACCTATACATTGTTGTGTCCGTTCGGCATACGAAATAAATCTAATACTGACAGAAGAATGGGCGGACGAGGTGCAATCTGTTCAACCCGCTTTATTTGTCCTTATTCCACGAAATATTGCGGTTCGCGCTATTGCAGGACTTATGACTTTAGGTGAAGAAGCAACCATTCGTATTATTACAGACCAACTTGAAAATTCTACTGTGCCGATTCCTGTTCCGGATATTGAAGCCTTTGACCGTACTTCAGAGAGATTTCTGGCTTTTAATGGAGATGCAGACCTGGATGGAATTTGTAATTTGGGAGAATATAATGCAGTTAATATGGAGTTAGGCGGTGCAGATATTTTTATTGCAAATGCGTTAAATAATGAAGTAATCAATGATGGAGGTGGTTGTCCGCCTTGTGAGGAAGGTGAAGGAGTTACAGAAGGAATTACGGAAGGAATTACAGAAGGAATATCAGAAGGGATGTATGAGGGAGTCGTGGAAGGAATATGGGAAGGTGTTTCTGAAGGAGAAGGGATTCCTGAAGGAAATGTAGATGGAGAAGGTGTCCCCGAAGAAGGAGAGGCTGAATGTCTCCAATACTATCCTTTTGATACCCCTCTACCCATTAATGATGCGGAAAAAGTCACTTCCCATATTTATGTTGATAAAAACTTTAGTATTGAGAGTGTTGAAGTAGGTGTTTATCTAACCCATGAGGGATTAGGTCAGATAACAATCTGGTTAGAATCTCCCCGTGGAGACAGAATATATCTTGCTTCTCGATTGGGTGGTTTATCCAATAGCAGTTATGAAAAGGTGATTTTTGATGATACGGCTGAAAGTTCAATTAGTGAGGGAATACCTCCCTATCAAGGAAAATACAAACCATTTCAACCTTTATCTCCATTGATAGGAAGAAATGGTATGGGGACATGGAAATTGGTTGTTTTTGATTGGGTAAGTGGTAAGAAAGGACGACTTTTAGAATGGCGGCTGGTATTTAATCGTTCCTGCGAATTTCAATGGAATAGTGGCAATAATGATAGGCGGATATGGCATTCTGCTGATACAAATCGTGATTGGAAAATACAGTTAACCGAACTTTTAAGAGTGATACAATTTTTCAATTCTGGAGGCTTTCATGTGGAACAAGGCACAGAAGATGGTTATGCCCCCGGTCCTACAGGTTTAAAGGAAGGCTATCCACACCATAGTGATTACAATCCACAAAATTGGATAATAGAACTTGGAGAATTGCTAAGACTCATTCAATTCTTCAACTATCCAGATGGTTATTCGCAAATGTCCAATAGTGAGGATGGATTTACTCCTGGTAATGAAGGCTTGCGTCCTAACCCAGATTAAATAGAATGATTTTTTTGCAAAAAACTTTTTTGTAAGGTAAGATTAATAGTTATAGCCAATCAATGGATGCTTTTATTAAATTATCTTCTGTATTTGCAACCATTTCAAAAGCAGTCTGGGTTTGTTCCGGTCGGAAATGATGGGTCAATATACTGTTGAAATTGATTTTTCCCTGCTCGATTAATTTGATAGTTGCAGGAAAGTTATAACGAAAGCGTCTACACCACTGAAGTTTTAGTTCGCGTCTTCGAGCAATACTAACAGGTATCGGGTCATAATCTTTCCCGGAAATACCAACGAGTACAGACCGACCTGCGGGTCGTGTCCCATGACAGGCAATAGCAATCCCCTCCGAACGATTGGTGCAGTCAAAGGTAATGTCAAAGTAGTGGTTATCTGTTATTTGCTGAATCCATGAAACACTTTCTTCAATGTTATTTTTTAATGGTGCAGTGAAAACTTCGTTGACCCCCAATTGTTTGGCGACGACAGTGCGATGGGGAATAATATCTATCCCGGCAACCATGGATACTCCACTGATGAGCAGGATTTGTGCCGTTAGCAAGCCTATGGAACCTAATCCTACAACAAGTGCCGTTTCGCCGGGGTGAACGGATGCTAACTCTACCGCATGCAGCGCAACTGCGGTAGGTTCAACCATAGAAGCAATGGGGGCTGACATGGATTGTGAAACAGGAAAGCAATATTCTGCAGGAACCGCTATATATTCAGATAAAGCACCATCACAACCCGGTCCCCCGAAAAAACGCATATTGGCACATACATTGTAATGTCCCGTCTTGCAAAACTCACATGTTCCACAACCGATACCGGGCTCGACCGATACCCGTTTTCCTAAAAGATGTTCGTACTTTGGTTCTTGTATTTCACAGACAATTCCAGCGAATTCATGTCCCAATACAAGGGGTGGTGTAATAACCTGGTCACCAATTCTTCCTTCGAGGTAATAATGAATATCTGAACCACAAACACCGACAGACTCCACCTGAATAAGAACTTCACCCGATTTTAATTTGGGTTTGGGCATTTCAATAATTTCTATTTTACGCGGACCAAGCCAACAGGCTGTTTTCATTTTTTTGCTTCTTTTCTTGCTTATCGTATTACATTGAGAACAATTTCAGCGCGTTCTGCGATGTTTACAATATGGTCACTAACGCGTTCTAAATGACCTAAAACATCTAAGAATACAACGCCTGCTTTTACTGAACATTCACCTTTATCCAGACGATGAACATGATTTTCAGTAAATTCATATATAAGTTCTTGAATTTTTCCACCGGTAAAGATCGATTTATTTGAAGCATCCATATCATGCTTTTCAAATGTCTGGAAGAGATACTCTAATTGAACATTTAACTGGCGTTGTATCTCACGAATTTCTTGAATAGCAGACGGGGTCAAAGTGAGATCATTCTGTTTTAAGATATTGTATAGTTCTATAAAAGATTCGGCATGGTCTCCCAATCGTTCTGCATCGTTTACTGCGTGGATTAGTGCAGGTATTAATTTTGATTCAGCAGGTTCTAATTCTTTACGAGATAGTTCGATTAGATACTCCGTTATATCATGTTGCAATCGGTCAATAAGTTCTTCCCGTTCTTGAATCCGTTCAATGAGGTTTTCTTTTCCATCACAGAACAAATCACAAGCATCGTTTAAAGAATTCTGTCCTTTACGAATCATATAAGTTACTTCTTTAACTGCCTGTTCCAAAGCAATAAGAGGTGAACTGAGCAGTTTTGGTTCTAAGTATTCCAGCACCGTTTCTCGGTCTTCCCGTGTTGCAGGGATAATTAGCATACAAAGTTTGGCATGTAAATTCACAAAAGGTAAAAATAAGAAGGCATTTATAATATTAAACAAACTGTGGGCATTTGCAGCATGACGCACAATGTTTTCTGGATGTTCTGAAAATACATTTCCCGGTGTAACCCAGTCTACAAAACCTAAGAACAAAGGCTGGTGATTCCACCATGGAATAAAGAAAAGCCCAAACATAACCAGCGTTCCCAACAAATTAAAGAAGGTATGTGCTAAAGCGGCACGTTTTGCATTCCGATTAGCAGAAATGGCTGCGAGATTAGCGGTTATTGTTGTCCCAATATTATCACCTAAAATAATTGGGACTGCAGTATAGAAATTGATTAATCCCTGAGCACATAGAGCCTGAGTAAGACCTACCGTAGCACTACTGGACTGGATAATACAGGTTGTAATTGTTCCGACTAAAATGCACATGATTGTAGGAACAATAGGCATAACCCCATTTGCACTTGGAGAACAATCAAATTTATGGAACCATTGTATAAATTCGGGACTGTATCTTAAAGGTTTCAGCACATCGGACATAATATTCAGTCCCAAAAACAGCAATCCAAAACCAAGTATCGCCTGTCCAAAGGCACGAACCTTAGTATTTTTAGGAATCCATAACATGACAAAACCGATAGCAATCGCTGGTAAAGCCATATTTTCTAATCTAAATGCAATTAATTGGGCTGTAACCGTTGTTCCGATATTGGCTCCATAAACGACACCGATGGCTTGTTTCAGCGAGATAAGTCCTGCATTTACAAAACCCACAGTCATAACCGTTGTTGCAGATGAAGATTGCACAAGAGCAGTAGTAATAGTTCCTGCTAAAAGTGCCGCAACACGGTTTTGGGTCATAAATTGTAATATGGCTTTTAATTTTCTGTCCGCGGCTAACTGTATCCCCGAAGACATCTGGGTCATGCCGTAAATAAATACCGCCAAGCCACCTAATAAAGTAAGAAGTAAACCCCATTTATTCATACCCATTACTTTGAATTCTAAAGAGCGGGCATCAAATCGGTCGCGAGGGGTTACATTGGGACGCGTATCACGAATTTCAATAGAGGCATAGTTCAAACCTGTTTCTGTTCCTAATTTCCATGAAGTAATTGCTTTGCCCTCGCTGTCTGTGAGCATGTAACTGTTTTTCATGGAAGCCCCTTTTGAGGAGCCTTCGGCGCGGAAAAATACTTCAACTCCTTGGGCAGGTGTTCCATCACTGTTTACTAAACGAACCCCAAAAGCGTCCACAGTGCCACCTGCAACGGTTTCTTTCGTGGATAATATCTGCTCTACACCTCCTATGGCTCGTAGTCGTATGGGTTTTACATTCGGAAAATCAGGTAAACTTGCCTCTATCCATATATCTCCGCACCAATTTCCTAATTTTAGAGTTGCACTGGCAGAGCCACCTGCGTCTGTAATGACTTCCTCCGTAGGAGCGTTTGACTTTGTAAAAATGGCGCCTGTATCTGGATTTACTACCTTAAATAGAACGCGAACTCCCCCAACGCCAGAACGGCTTCCCTGCCCACCTAATATCCCTTTTTGTATGGCACTTTCCACTGTGACTCGAAATGGTTTTGATAAAATTTCATTATGAAGACCCGTCTGATGATTTCCACTGGCATATTCATCAGGAACGATTCTTTCGGGGGGTAAGTGTCCTGATTCACAGCCGGATAAAAGGAATAAAAAGAGAAATGAAGAAATAACAAATGCATAAGGGAGAAAGGAAGTTTTTCTGTGACACATAAAAAGGCTCCTGATTAAAAATTATTGAGCAGAAAAAAAACCAACCGCATCCCACACGGAAGCATTTCTACTCTCATTTCCCAAGGATATAGAGTTTTCAATTACCTATTCCTTCCCTACAGATATTTTAATAAAATAGGCATGAAATAGTCAATTTTTATAGTATCAATACAGAATAAAAAAGAATGAATTTTATTAAATTATATAGTTTCAATAACAAAAAAGGGAGAGGAATATGGATTTAAAGGGGTAAACTAAAAATTCATTTTACATTTGTGTCATTTGTATTTTTTGTTATTTACAAGTTTTTATATACAGTGAAAAAGAAAAGAGAATATCTCTCAACTTGACATACGCTACCTCTCTTCTTTGTAGACTGGATTTAAATTAGTAAAAGAAATATAACCACAAATTCTACAAATAAACACGAATAAAACGAATGAAAAAATCCATCATGCAACATTTTATTTAATGTAGCTAAAGCGTCCTTGCTTCGGGTATTTTTAAGTGGATATGTCTTTTTACCACAAAGAACACAGAGACTTTGCACAGAGTTCACAATGTAGAGGCGAAACATGTTTCGCCCTCATCTGTGTCCTTTGTGTAAAATTTTCTTTGTGTCCTCTGTGGTTGATTCTTTTTACCACAAAGAGCACAGAGACTTTTCTAAAAGTTTACAAAGAGGAAAGAACACAAAACCAGGAGGCTTCGTTTACAATTTTTTTTGCTCTTATAGTCCTATAAGGGCATGGCATGCCGTGCCCTTACGATTAGGAAGAAAGTATAAGTCTGGTACCTATGTCCTATAGGTTTTTAAGTTATTCAAATACTTTTTCGTCTGTTTGGTCGGCTTGAGGTGCATCAAGTTCAACATCACGGGTCGTTGTTTCTGGAGTGATGCGAAGACATTCTTTATACCATTCGTTTTGAATAATCAAATCCATAATTTCATTTGTTCCGACCCAAATCATGGATAAACGAATGTCGCGAACAATTCTTTCTAACGGGTAAATATTCGTATAACCAATACCCCCCAATACCTGCATGCAATTATTTGCAATGGTCCATGCAGATTCTGTGACAAATTTTTTCGTTTGTGAAATCATGCGTCGCACCCGACCGTGATGGACTTTTCCCGAATCCACTGCCCGTGCTGTACTGTAAACCATAGCACGGGATGCATCAAGAAGCATAACGCTATCCGCAACCTTAAAACCAACAGCCTGAAAATTGGCTATAGGTTGCCCAAAGGCTTTACGGCGGGATGTATATCTTGTGGCGATTTCAATGGCAGGACGAACCGAGCCAATGGTCATGGCAGAGGTGCCTAATCGTTCGGGTATCATATTCCGCACGAATACATCAAAGCCACCGTTTATCCCGTTTAATGCGTAGCGTTCTGGAACTTTTACCTCATTTAAAATTAATCTTCCGGCACCACCACCCCGTACACCCATAAGGCCATATAGATATTTTGTTTCTACCCCTTTTGTCCGTGGAACCATAAAACAGGTTAATCGTTCGTGCTCCTGTGCTTCGGGATTGGTAACTGCGTAAACCATAAACCAATCTGCCCCTTCAGCCCCAACAATGAATCGCTTTTGTCCAGTGATAACCCAATCTCCACCTACTTTCCGCGCCTTAGTTGTTGCACCAAAGAAATCTGAACCTCCCCGTGGTTCTGTCAGACATTCAGCCGCACAAACCTCTCCTTTAAGTAAGGGAATAACTACCTCTTTTTTTAATTCTTCACTACCAAATTCGACAATGGCTTCGGCAACAATATCGCCCCCCACACCCCATAGACAGGCTAAAGAATAACTGGCAACCCCGACCTCTTCAGCAACGATAATATCATCTACCCATTTCAATCCACGACCTCCATATTCCTTCGGAATGCGGATACCCAAAAGGTTTCGTTTACCCGCCTCTTTTAAGAATTCGCGGGGAAATTGTATTTTTTCAGCATCCATATCAAGGATAAGTTCTCGCGGGACCCATTTTGCCAATGCTCGTGCTTCATCACGAAGTTTTATTTGTTCCTCGGTCATCATATAATCAAACATTTTTAGACTCCTTTTATTTTCCTGTTGTTGTAAACTTTTTTTCTGCTATATCTTTTATAAATTGGCTCACGCAGGCAAAGATTTCTTCACTACCGGGACCATTGAGAATTCCATGACGGGTCCGATTAAACAACACTAATTTTTTCTGTTCTGATGAAATAGACTGAAAAATAATATTTGCACTGTCCGGATTTACTGTTGTGTCGTTTGATCCCTGAATAATCAGTGTCGGAATGGTTATCTGCGGGAGAAGTTCCTCTGTTTTTTCCATTAACAATCGGAGTTGCTGTAACCCGGCAAGGGGATTTTTTTGATAATTAATATGTGGATTTTCTGGATGATGGTCGAAAAGTTCCCAGCCACTACCTCCAAATTTTTTAAGCACTAAATTAAGCGTAGAAATAGTAGGGACAAGGTTGATAGCGTAATTTTGCAATTTTAATGGAGCGGAAATACTAATAACCCCCGCAATATTTTTTTGTTTATTGGCGGAGGCGGAAAGAACAAGGCAACCACCTGCAGAAAAACCGCAAAGAAAAACTTTTTCACATCGGGCATGCATACAGGCAATACCTCTATTCAATGCAGAATACCATTCTTCATAGGAAGAACGAGCCAGGTCTAATGGTGATGTTCCATGTCCTTTTAATCGAACACCATATACAGAATAGCCTTGCCGATATAAGTAATTTGCTAATGCTCGTATCTCCATCGGTGCCGAAAGATACCCATGCGAAAGAACAATACCTATGCGTGAACCTAAAACATGACGAAAGAACGGTCTTCCGACATCTGCCTCTTTACTCCATTCCTGATGAAACGAACGCATGAAATCCTCTTCGAAAAGGGCTATATCTTTATGATGAAAACTTCTCGCCATTTTATATGAAAGTATGAAGTTAGGTGTCCATTTTAATTTCCGAACAATATTTGTTTGTTTATTTGTATTCCCATTATGAACGGAAGAAAAAAATTGCGATACCGCCTGAGATTGTTTCCCGAAAGAATATCGGGGTTTTATAGAAATACCTTCAGGATAGTTTTTACATAAACCCTGTTCCTCTAAAAAAGCAAGAATTTTATCCCATGCGGGGAAATTCTCTGCTGTGGATATTTTTTCATAAATTGTTTTGAGTGGTTCGACAATCGGGCTATTTTGCGTCTCAATAGTCGCCTGTAACAAGGACAGGAAACGATTACGGAAATTTTTCCAGGAGTATCGAACAGGAAACAGGTTTGTGATAAGTTTGAATAACAACAATTCAAAATCAGGGGAACTTTGTTTATAAAATGTATCAAATAAGTCCTTAGTATCCTCCCCGTAAGAGAGACTTTTTATGGGCTTTGAATATTCCAACAAAACTACTTCTAAAAGATGATTGCTATCCAGCACTGTATCCTTAATATTTAACTCTTTAAGCACTCCATAGGCTAATTCTTCATAGGAAATTCCACAGACAGTCTCCAATGGATTTTCGCTAAAAACGGAAGGATAGAAATGAGATTTAAATAGATAGTGATTTTTAACAGATTGGCTTTCCGCATTAAATAACGATGTGTATTCTTCACTTATTTTCTTTAATAGTTCTTCATAAGATAACAATCCTAAATGATATTTTAGCCCCTGTTCTTTGGAAATAAACACATTTCGAGGAAACCATAAAAAACATGTATCTTTCTGTTGTAAATCGTCCGCCCAATTTTGAAAGTTGTTAAGGATCTTATAACTATCAAGTCCCCTCTGAGCAACATAATTTCCCAATGGAGTATCCATTAAATCTGCAGGGACAATTATCTTTAATTTTTTTTGAAACTTGTTTGTGAACAGAATCGGCAACAAAAGAAATTCTGTAATTGTGTAATATATAGGGATAATTAGTGTTTGAGATTGTTCCGAAAATTTTGGTAAAAACGGGATATAACAATTTGTATGAAAATATTGTTGTCCATATTGCAAAGCCCATGGCTTTAATGTAAAGACAACCCAATTATATTTGTGATTGCCCTGCACCATCATATATATAAATACCTGAAGCCTGAATTAGGGTTCAATTGTCAATGATTTGTTATGCTTCTTTAAGCCTAAATGTTCATCAAATTCTTGATGCATCCTATCTATTTCTATAGCATTATACATAAGCAATCGTTGGAGATGTTCAACACTATCCGAATCAATCTCTTCAAATCGGATGCCCATACCATCGGCTTCAATACGAACTACAAAACCTCGAATGTCCAAGGACTCTTTTTCTGCTGTCCCAGAAAGGTACAAATGAACCCGCACGGGTGTATCCTTCGGGAAAGTTTTTTCGGTGCGAAACCATAAACCCTTCATGCTGATATTTTCTGTTTCTCCTTCTAACAGGATACCATTGGCAAGACGCACTTCGGCTTTCAGGCATATATTACATCGCGTAAACTCTCGCAAATCCTGCTTTTGCGATGGCTCTTTTATTTCTGGCTTTTTTTCTTCTTTCCCTTTCTGCTTGGGCATGGCTTTATCTCCTACATAATAGGCATTACACATTTATTCACCACCTATCATAATATCACAAATGAATATATATTTCATCAGAATTATTATGAAGATAGATTTGTTTTCGAAAATAAAAAACATATAAGTATAACTTTTCAAAATCCAACATCAAAGCCCTGTGTTATTAAAATAATCTTACCCGATTGCCTATAGGACATAGATAACAGATTTATATTTTCTTTCCAAAATCGTAGGTGCATGGTATGCCATGCACTTACTTTGTTGTAAGGTCTTTGGGATAGAAGAATTAACCACAGAGAACACAAAGGAAAATTTACACAAAGGACACAAAGGATGTGGAAGCGAAAGATTTTCCGCCTCTACATTATGAACTCTGTTCAAAATTTTTGTGCCCTTTGGGGTAAAAAAATTAACCACTAAAAAACCCCCAAAGCGGGGATGTTTTAATAGTTACACTGTTTGGAAACAATTGAACATAATTATCCCCTTATCCGTTTTGTCCTTATCTATAAGGGTATTCATTTAAGGCTTAGGAACTTCCCCGTTCTCCTCACGATTAACCTTTGTCATATTTTGTGGAAAGCCAAAACTGATAGAAAAACCTTCAATTACAGCGATAAGGGCTGTTTTGGGATTAAGAAATTCTATAAGTGGTGGATTGGAATAATCTTTTTGTTCTTTAATAGAAACATAACAAAGAATGGCAGAGAGAAAACACAATACACCACTGGTTATAAAACTTATCTGGAAACCAGTCCATGAAAGATGATAAATAACCTGACCCGCTACGATAGGAGTAATGCCTAATGCCAGACCCGAAGTAACTGTCCATAGGTTTGTGTAAGGAATGCGTTGGTTTTCCGGAACCATATTGAGCATTGCGCGATGTATAGATGTCCAGAAAGCAGCCGAGAAAATGGTTATTAAAACGACGAAGATAGGAACCAGATAATAAACCCAGGGGTATCGAGGAATAAATTCAACAAAAGGTATTACTAACAAAGCATGGCATAGCAATGCTCGAAGTATAGCAGGAGAACTTCCAAATTTGTCAGAGTATCGTCCCCATGCAGGCGCTGTTAACATAATAAACAGGCTACCTGATGAACTTATAGTAAGAATACTTCTTTCGGACAACTTTAATATATCTCTCAAATAAAGAATATAAATAGAACTAAACCAATTAGTCGCGCTCAACGCTAAAAATGCAGGGATTAAAAATAGGAGATATGTTTTATCTTTGAGGACAGGACCGTAAGGGCGGTAAAAATCTTCCAATCGAATGTTTATCTTTTGTCCCTTTCCGCCGGGGACACGAGCCATCCAGAATAGACTAAGCAATCCTCCGAATATTCCAACCGCATAGATGACAAGGAATTGTCCTACTTTCGGGCTTTTCCCTAAAAAGAAACCCTGTGAAAGCAGGATGGCTACATTCACAAGTTGAACGGTGCCTGCTTCCGCACTGAAATAAAGTCCGCGTTGTTCATAAGGAATAACCTCATGGAGCCATGGCAACCAACCTCCCGCACCGAAAGCCCGAGCCAAACAGAAACCTAATGTTAGTGTAATTAATAAAGCCCAACCTGCTTTATCGCCGAATTGAGCAATAACAAATGGCATGGCAAAGATAGGGAGCATAATAAGATTTCGTATAAACCAGGTATATAACATCAAATTTTTAGGTCCGATGCGTGTGACAAGAGGGACCATGAAAACGGCGAGTAGCGTTGTAAAAGGCAAAAAGGAAATAAGGATACCGACACGGTCTGCAGGCATTCCAATGGTACGGGCAAATAGAACCATAGCCGGTCCTACGATGCATTGCCAGGATATTACATTAAAAGAAGTAAAAGCCAGATATTTTCGCGGTGCTGTATCCAGTTCTAACACAGCACGGGCTATGGGTATTTTACGAATAAGGGATAAAAAATGCATATATCAGGACAACTTTATAAAAGTATCAAGGGCATATTGGAATTGAGAATCAGTGATATCACGGTGAAATACAAGTCGAATACAATCCTCACGGACAGCATTGACAAGAATATTCTTCTCGCGTAATGTCTGGACAAATGAAGGCGCATTTTTGACCTGTATAAAAAGGATATTTGTTGGTGAAGGGAGAGGGAATGACCCGCCTTTCTCTTCAAGGGTTCGACGAAAAATAGCTGCACGCTCGTGGTCCTTTTGCAGATCATCAATATGATTTTTTAACGCATATAACCCGGCAGCTGCAAGGACTCCTGCCTGTCTCATTCCTCCTCCCAATAATTTTCGGAATTTGCGAGCCCTATGAATAAGTTCCCGAGAACCACAAAGAACAGAACCTGCAGGGGCACCCAGTCCTTTGGATAAACAGAAGTTTATTAAATCGCAAGGCTCTGCAAGATATTTGGCTTCTATATTGCAGGCTATAGCAGAGTTGAATATTCTCGCTCCGTCACAATGTAATTTCATACCAAGTTGATGACATATTTTACCAATACGAGACACTTCTTCATAATCGTAATAAGCACCACCGCCACGATTTACCGTATTTTCGATGGATACTAAAGTTGTTGGCGCACGATGTATATCTTTCCCCGAATTATAGCGAGCACGGATGTCTTCTTCAGAAATTTTTCCAAGTGTGCCGGGCACAGTCAACGGCAGTATGTTGGCAATACGCGTTATTCCTCCTACTTCATAGTGTATGGTATGAGCCTGTTCTGCAAGAATTACAGCATCTCCCGGGTTTGTTAATGTCAGAAAAGCAATCAAATTGGACATGGTTCCGCTGGGATTAAATAAAGCGGCTTCTTTTCCTAAAAGTTCTGCAGAGTATTGTTCCAATTCGATAACGGTTGGGTCTTCACCGTAAACATCATCGCCCACTTCTGCTTTTGCCATAGCCTCTCGCATACCAGGGGATGGCTTCGTTACTGTATCACTACGAAGGTCAATGAACATATAAAGAACTCCTGAAGAATTTAAGATAGGGGAAAATATGGTATCAGGACATTATTATAATAAACTGAGGGAAGGATGTTCATTTGTTGGTTTTATACCTGACTTGACAGATAAAAAATACCCTCAACAGAAACCTATTACTTCACTATTACCTGATTTCTACCCTTGTTTTTTGCTTCATAAGTAGCATCATCAGCGCGTTTAAGTATATCTGTCGGCGTCTGGTCTTCAGGCGATACAGTCGTTATTCCTGCACTGAGAGAAGTATGGATAGAATAGTTTTCGTAACGAAAAGTTGTCGTTTCCACTTTTTTCCGAAGTTTATCTGCAACCACTAATGCAGAATTAGCATCAATACCCGGAAGTATTAAAGCAAATTCCTCGCCACCGTATCGTGCAAGAAAATCGGAAGCCCGTTTTTCATCATTTAATAAGGAAGCGACCGCACGAAGCACACGGTCACCTGCAAGATGTCCATAAGTATCGTTTACATCCTTGAAATGGTCTAAATCCATAAGTATAATGGAAAATATATGTCCATATCTTTTATAACGGGCAAATTCTTCATTTAATCTTTTATCAAATGCAGCACGATTATTAACCTGTGTCAGGAAATCTGTATTTGCATCACGGGATAGTTTTTCTAAAATCTGTTCCTGTTCCTTCAATTTATTTTGAGCATCATCAAGTTGCTGCTGGTAACGATTGGTTGAGTTCTTCATCGTTTCGACTTCCTGGAGCAGAAGCCGTTCGACCTGTTGGATGGTTGCCAATGTCTCCGCTTTCCTTAACTGGCTTGCATGTTCATCTAAATTGTTCCCATACCTCATTGCATCATCGAGCAAACTTTGAACATGTGCCTCTAAATTCTTTAATAGACCATGCACAACCAACTTTGTCTTTTCAATCTCTCCATTTGCTTTTTGATTATTTTCTTTTTTTATACCGGATTGTTCTATAATCGAACCGTCAGCAGAAGGTATATTGACATTGGCAAGTTTTCGCCATAACCAGAGCCACAAACCAATAACCAGACCCAACCCCACCAAAAAGACGATAATTAAAATAAGTTCTATACTCATATCTACAATTGTCTACAAAATTTTTATATAACTATACCATAATTTTACATACATTGTATTAAATAAATATCCCCAGATGAAAAAATCATCAGATATTGGGGATATTATAAATTCAAGAATAACACGAATTCAATATTCAAAGTTCCCGTGCCAGGGGATAAATGCAGACATTCCTTCATAGGTATGAATTTGGTATATAGTTCCATCGAAAGAATACTGTATAGACAGTTCGGATAATTTATCCGATGGGATATCCGAAAGATAAGTAGGTATCAAGTATTCTAATGAAGGAGGATAGGAAGCGTTATCCAGAGCATACCATTCAATAGCCAGAAATAAACGGGACATAAGAAGTGTTGCCTGCACATGTCTCTTATGCTGTTCTTGTTCGGTACTTGGTGGATAGATAATTTTCCGCAAATCCTCCAGAGGAGATGTATTCGTATCCGAAGGGTTTGTTTCATCAGGTAATTTTAAGAACTCATTCCATCGCGATTGAATTTCTGAATCCGAAATTTTATCCAACCATTCTTTTTCTTTTGCTTCCTGTAAGAAATTTAGCAGACCTTGTCTCAGTGCAGTAACCGTTGGAAATTCTGTTTGAGCCCAAACAGCAATCTGACGGTATTCGTTATATCTTATAGTGTATGTGTCCCGGATACTCTTTTCCGCTCGCTCTATGATGGACATTCCCTCGCGAAATTGTTGCGGTGTAAACAAGTGCATTCGTGCAAACTCGCGTAGAGCAATTCCTATACCTTCAATAGCGAAAAGAGGTAGGTGTATAAGTTTGCCGTAGACTTGTTTCTGAATAGACTCTGCAAATTGTAGAAGACCGTTAATGTCTAATATTAAGTTTTCAGAAGGTTGTCGGCTGTTTAGTAGTATGTTCATCGTAAATAGTTCAAAAAAGTTCTGGAAAGGCTCTATCGGAAAAGGAGATTCTCCGGGGATTATCGCAGGAGGGATGATTCCTCGTTCATAAGAAACGCCGGAACGCCAAACCTGAAAACTCTCTTGAAAATTAGCAAAGGTATTTATAATATTATCAGGAATAGGATTAGCGGGTCCCGCAAGTAATAATTCCCATGTCGGCTGAAGTGTTGACAAATCCATATTTGGTAAAGTCTCTACCGCAAGCAAATAATAATAAAAAGCATCTGTCGGCAAAAAATTGCGGGAAGTATAATAAGAAACTTCTTTCAATTTTCGTTGTTCATCATAACGACTGTAAAGCAATTGAAAAAACTTTTTATTCAAGTCTATAGAAAATTTATTCATATCCTCAGATGGAGTTATGTATTGTTTTGATGAATTATTCGGGTTTGTAGGTAACGGAGTTTGTAACGGATTATTCTTTGCTTCTTGTTCGGGGGGAGGGGGTATCGAAGGTTCTTTGTCCAATGGGGTATTGATTGCAAGGGGCGGGTTCGTATCTGTTTTTTCTTTTCTATTGAGAGAAATTATAAAGATGAACAGTAGTGAAAGGGTAACCGTTGCCAGGACTACAGAAGTAATAATCGCAATAAGTTTTTTCTTATGTCTCCTCTGGATTTTGGTGTTGGGCAACTGCGGAGACAATGTTTCCTGTAAAAGGGGTAAAACTGCATCGTTCAATTGAGCGGGACAGGGTTCATACGCATTGGTAATAAGGAGGTGATTAAGTTGGGCAATGGTGAGATTGATTTTTACCAGACTTAATCCTCTTCGTATATGTTCCATCCCTTTTGCAATACGCTCTTCGATTCTTTCACGAGGTTGGCGAAGATGAGTTACAAGATTAGCAGGCTCCTGCCCTTCAAGAATATGGAGAATGATGGGATATGAGAATTTTTCAGAAAGATTTGCAATCAGCACATCTATCCGTTTTTTTATATCATTCCAGGAAACGGACGAGAGAGGTTCTGTAGGAAACGGCAGGGATTTAATTACCGCCATAGATTCACGAGTTGCTTCACGATGTAGAAATACTGCAATAGGAACAGGAGGAAGGTTATCGGATTTCATTAGTTTTTGGAAACAGGACTTGGCAATATTTAAGGCAGTCTGCTTATCGTTTGTTAAACGCAGTGCAACCCCATAGACCATTCCACCATGTCGGGATATAAGTTCCGAAAAGGCATTTATATCCCGTTGCCGTATCCACTGGTCGAGACATTGGTCATCGGATAATTGCATTATATTTCCACACTTTCTTTGTGTATTCAAATTGCATATTTATTGTATCGAAAATAATATAAAAACCCAAATGAAATAGTCTTCTTTTTTTACAGCCCTAACTCAATTTGCAATTTCTGGAGAGAAAGCATTTTGTCACGGTATATAACGGCTTCTTCAAAGTCCATTCGTTCCGCACAATCAAACATCAATTGGCGGAGTTTTTCTATCTCACGATGTATATCTTCGGGTAATACATTATATTCTGCGGTTGCTTCAGCGACTTTCAGTTGTTTGCGTGTGCTTTTTGTTTTTACCTGCGGAACAATATTCGGTATAGGTTTCTGAATAGTTCGCGGGGTAATTTTATGTTTTCGATTATATGCTAATTGCTTTTTTCTGCGTCGTTCCATTTCACGGATAGCCCGCTCCATAGAAGAAGTGCGTTGGTCGGCATACATGATGACTTTCCCGTTAATATTCCTTGCTGTTCGTCCGCAGGTCTGAATAAGGCTTGTCTCAGAACGAAGATAGCCTTCTTTATCTGCGTCTAAGATAGCAACCAGCGAAACTTCGGGAATGTCCAACCCTTCTCGCAACAAATTAATGCCGATTAACACATCAAATTCGCCCAGACGCAAATCGCGAATAAGTTCAATTCTTTCGAGTGTATCTACATCGGAATGCATATATCGAACACGCAGACCAATGCGGCGATAGTATTCAGTTAGTTCTTCTGCCATTCGTTTGGTGAGTGTTGTGACGAGGACGCGTTCCCCTCTTTCAACGCGTTTTTGGATTTCATCCAGCAAATCCTGCACCTGATTTTGCGCCGGACGAACTTCTACCTCCGGATCTACCAATCCTGTAGGACGGACTACCTGTTCCACAACTACTCCACCTGCTTCCTGAATTTCAAATTCCGAAGGAGTAGCGCTAACATATATAACTTGATTTATCCGCTCCATAAATTCGTCAAAGGTGAGTGGACGATTATCCCGTGCCGAGGGTAAACGAAAACCGTAAGCAATCAACTGGTCTTTACGGGAACGGTCTCCGTGATACATAGCACGCACCTGTGGAATAGAGATATGACTTTCATCAACAACCAGCAAAAAATCCTCAGGAAAATAATTAATAAGTGTATAAGGAGGTTCTCCGGGCATTCGTCCATCCAGATGTCGCGAATAATTTTCTATTCCCGGACAATATCCTAATTCACGAAGCATTTCCATATCGTATCGCGTCCGTTGTTCCAACCGTTGAGCATATAACACCTGATTTTCTGCATACAGTTCCTTCAGTCGTTCGTTGAGTTCATGTTCAATACTATGGATAGCATGTTCTAAAGCATCCTGCGTTGTTGCATAATGACTGCCCGGATAAATTTCCGCATAGCGTAAACGGCGATAAGTTATCCCTCGTAAAGGGTCAAATTCCGATAGCCCATCAATTTCATCGCCGAAGTATTCAATGCGGATTGCTCGTTCTGTTTCATAAGCAGGAAAAATATCTACAATATCACCCCGAACACGAAAAGTCCCACGATAAAAATCCACATCGTTTCGACTGTATTGCATCGCGACCAAAGATGCCAATAATCGTTCACGAGGCATTTCATCACCAGGACGAAGCTCCACCCGCATTTGACGATAGTTCTCCGGCGAACCAATACCATAAATGCAGGACACAGATGCAACGATGATGCAATCACGACGGGTTAAAACGGCTCGTGTGGCGGAATGACGCATCTTATCAATTTCATCATTGATAGAGGCATCCTTTTCAATATAGGTATCCGTTGTAGGAATATACGCTTCGGGTTGATAATAGTCGTAATAACTAACAAAGTATTCAACTGCATTATGGGGAAATAACTGTTTAAATTCTCCATATAATTGGGCAGCAAGGATTTTATTCGGGGCTAACACCAATGTAGGACGATTAACCCGTTCAATTACATTCGCTATAGTAAAAGTCTTTCCAGACCCCGTCACTCCAAGCAAAACTTGACTACGAACACCTGCATTCAGACCTTCCACCAGGGAGCGTATTGCCTCGGGTTGATCACCCGCCGGTTGAAAAGAACTGACTAATTGAAATTTATCCATAGTAATTTTTGAAACGACCTTATATATTTCTATAAATTATAAAACATATTTTATAAAGAAACTATTTTCATAAACACAAAGTCTTTTAAACATAAATATACTTGGCGAAACGAACAGAAAGGAAGGGAATATGACAAACAGTAGGTATGTATTAAAAAGTATCCAAAGACTGTGGCTGGTAACGCTCTTATTACTGGTCCTCTTTTCTCAAATTACACCTGTCTATAGCGATGAGAAAGCGGCGGAACAGGCGTCGGATTGGTTTGTCCCGAAAATTATTGAAAATCCAGAAATAAAAGAACTGGATAAAGAAGGGGCAGGCACATTATATCAAGTGGGGGATTTGAAATTATGCGTGTTAAAAGGATCATATTACGACATGGGAGTTCAGCACGGTCGTTTATTAGCAAAAAATATTTATCATGTGTTTAAGACAGGGTATATTAAAAAAGCATTGTGGGACCGTGAGTATACACAGGATTATGCTTATGCACAGTCCGCACGAATGGTAAAACATATCCCGGAACGATTCCTTGAAGAAGCACGGGGTATTATAGATGGATTGAAAAAAACGGGGATAAATGATATTACTCTGGAAGAACTTCTTTTAGGGACAACTGTTGCGGAAATTCTTCATTTTCCACCCAATAGTCCTCCTGAAAGTGGAAAAGGCTTCTCCCCAGATTCTCCCGAAGTGCATGCGGTAAGTAAAACCGATTTAAGTTCAGCACCCCAATGCACGAACTTCGCATTCTGGGGTAAATGGACAGAAGACGGCAGAATATTGCATGCTCGCAATCTCGATTGGAGTTGTAAACGAGATGCTCAAGATGATGCCGTTATCTTTGTATACCATCCAACAGATGGCGTTAAGCCCTATATGCTCATGGGATGGGCTGGCGGATTAGGTAGTTTGACAGGTATGAATGCTCATCAAATATCCGTCGGACAGGCAACACTTCCCAATTCTAATAGTACCTTTGATGGTCGTCCCTGTTTTATTACGGTGCGGATAATGTTAGAGCAAGATACACTGGAAAAAGCGGTAGATGTGGTTCTAAACGGACCCGAAGGCACCGGTTGGAATTACACAATAGCCGATGCAAAAACAAATACCGCAAGGTGCATTGAGTCCGACCCGATTATTAAAAATGTTTATGGACCCAATGACCCTAAGGAAAATGATGAAACAAAACATTATGGATTATCGGATATGATACGACGCACCAATCATCCCGTAAGTAAAGAGGGATTGGTCGCATTAGCCAAGCGGGTCGGTCCTTTGATTAAACCACCTATGCATGTGGAAACATGGGAACAGTTCAAACTGGTTCTATTCCTGTTTACCAATCACAATACTTACCAGCGATATGATTGGTTAGGCAAACAATTTCAATCTCAGGAAGGGAAAGGTCCTATTACCATTCAAATGGCGATGGAATGGCTGGCAAATGGACCTGTCCATAATCCCGAGACATTACATTCCTGTGTGTTTGACCCGAAAAATCTAATAATCTATTCATCCGTAGCGGGAAATAACCCTGTGGTTACTGCGTCTCGTTGTCCCTATACAAAAATTGACATGAAACAGTGGTTTTAAACTACTACAAATACAAAATACATTCAGCATATTTTTCCAAAATGTATACTTCTGCCACTTATTAAAACTTTCCCATCGGGCTATTATTTATTTCATTTCAAAGATAGTAAAGGGAATATTTTTTAATATTCGATTTCATTTGTAATTTTACACAGTAAAAATTTTTAGTTTTTATATTCAATTGTCAAATATTTGACAATTTTGTTTAAATAATATGTAAAATATTTTTGTACATTACAATTTATTTAAAAGGAAACAGTTTTTTTGTATTGTTAAGTCATTATTTATCAGTTATTTATGATTTTCTTGTAAAATAAGAAGAATAAACAAAAAAATAATAATACAAAATTGTTATAATTGTGGTATAATAAGTCCAATATATTTTTTGAAAGGGAAAATTGTACCTTTGGTTAATAAATTTTTCCAATTATGTTTAAAATCAAATTTAAGGAGCTATATGTATGTTAAAAAAATTTTTTGAACCATTATTACAAAATCATGTAAGGATAGTAGGGTTATTTTTAATTCTATCATCTTTTATGATTGCGAATGCAGGTTGGTCTGCAATCCCGATTGATAATATTGTGGATTTGCAGAAAATCGGAAATGACCCTGAGTATCCAATAAACGGGTCGTATGAGTTATCGCAAGATATTGACGCGAGTAGTACACAAACATGGAATGAAGGGGCTGGTTTTCAGCCAATAGGCTCGTCATCCAATCCATTTAGTGGAACTTTAGATGGGAAAGGTTATCAAATTTCTAATTTATACATTAACCGTCCTTCGGAAGATTATGTAGGATTGTTTGGCAGAGTAAGTAGTAGCGGCAATGTTCTAAACTTAGGTTTGGAAAATAATACAGTTGTTGGTAAAAATTATGTTGGAGGACTTATCGGTTCGAATGAAGGTCGTGTGGATACTTGTTATGCAAACGGTTCTGTTTCGGGTACAAATAATGTGGGCGGACTTGCCGGTAACAATACAGGGACTTTGAACAAATGTTATTCCACAGATACAGTTGCTGGTGCAACGACTGTTGGTGGTTTAGCAGGGAGGAATGCAGGCACAATTTCTCAATGTTATTCCACAAATAATGTTTCAGGAACATCCGCTGTAGGTGGTCTTATTGGCACAAGTGCCACATGGAACGCATCCCTGCGGAGATGTTATGCAGCTGGGAATGTTTCAGGCACATCCAATGTAGGCGGATTGATTGGAAGTATGTCCTGGGGCTGGGGATTTGAAACTTATTCTGTAGGTTATGTAAGTGGTTCTTCAAGAGTAGGCGGTCTTGTAGGATACCGTTTCTTCCTGGCATTTATATTTATGAGTTACTGGGATAAGGATACATCAGGTCTTGCTACATCGAGTGGCGGAACCGCCAAAACAACAGAACAAATGAAACAACAATCCACTTATACAAATTGGTCTTTTGGAACAGTTTGGGGTATTGTTTCTGGGGTAACCTATCCCTACTTCATCTGGACACATCCTGTCCCCAATCTTTTAGGTTTGACCGTGGAGGAAGCGGAAAGTGTCCTCATGAGCACAGGTTATGTTTTGGGAACGGTATCCGAACAATGTAGTTTTACTGTTCCTGCGGGACTAATACTCATACAACAGCCATTCCCCGGACAATATTTAGACCCGGGCAGTCCTGTAGATGTAACCGTCTCTACAGGTCCCTGTCCACCCAATACCGTGCCTAATGTTGTAGGATTAAAACAATCCGTCGCAGAGAATGAAATAGTTGCTGCAGGATATATTGTGGGAACAGTAGAAGAACAATGTGATAATACAATTCCTGCGGGTTATGTTATAAGCCAGGAACCTGCCGGAGGTGAGGAATTAGAACCCGGCAATGCAGTGAATATTGTAGTATCGTCAGGTAAGTGTCCTGTTACAGTGCCGAATGTTGTGGGTATGACCGAAGAGAATGCGGATGTAACTTTAGTGTCCGCAGGATTGTTTTTAGGTGCAGTAACCGAACAATGTAGCGATACGGTTCCGCAAGGTAGAATTATCAGCCAAAATCCAATAGCAGGAGCACAGGCTGTTCCGGGAAGTTATGTTGATGTAGTAATATCCACAGGTCCTTGTGGAGAAGGAACACCGGAAGGCACCCCAGAGGGTACCCCGGAAGGAGTTGAAGAAGGCATAATAGAAGGAATTCCAGAAGGGACACCCGAAGGTACTCCAGAGGGGGTAGAAGAAGGTATTGTTGAAGGCACCCCCGAAGGTACTCCAGAAGGTGTAGAAGAAGGTATTGTTGAAGGCACTCCGGAAGGTTCGGTTGAAGGAGAAAATGTAATTACTCCGAATGTTGTCGGACAACCCTTTGTAAATGCAGTATTCACTATAAATAATGCTCAATTGGTAGTTGGTGTGATTACCGAAGTTTGCACTGATGAATATCCGTTCGGCGTTATAATCGCTCAGGAACCTGTTGGTGGCTCCATAGTTGAAATCGGTTCTATGGTCAATCTATGGGTATCCATAGGTCCCTGTCCACCTGAAGGGGAAGGCACCCCAGAGGGCACGCCTGAAGGCACGCCAGAAGGCTCTGTTGAGGGCACTCCAGAGGGAGCACCCGAAGGTGTACAAGAAGGCGCTGTTGAAGGTATTCCAGAAGGTGTAATTGAAGGAGAAGGTGCAGTCGAAGGCACTCCTGAAGGCACGCCTGAAGGAACGCCAGAAGGTGTAGAGGAAGGCGAAGGAGAAATAATCGGTAGGCATAGTGCAGACCAGGATAACAATAAAAGAATAAGTTTTATCGAATTGCTTCGTGTTATTCAATTATTCAATTCCTGGGGATATCATTGTCAGGCTGGAACTGAAGATGGATTTGCTCCGGGTGCCGGCGGAAATACCTCTTGTACGCCACATACCTCCGATTATAATCCTCAAGATTGGAGAATAGGTTTCACCGAATTACTGCGGTTGATACAAATCTTTAATATTGGTGGCTATCATTATTGTCCAGGAGAAAGTGAAGATAACTTCTGTCCGGGACTGTAATAAGTTAGATTTTTAGAATTGCAATTTGCAGGGACTTATAAATTAAGTCCCTGCTTTTTTGTTTTTTATATGGGGGATTTATGGGACAGATGGGACGCATGGGACAGATGGGACAAATAAACATAGGGGACATTATAGGTATTCATGTAGCACAGACATTCTTGTCTGTGTTTTCTTCTGTCTTTGCCCTTACCGTAGATGAAGTGTCCCGCTTCGGCGATTTTTAAGTGGATAAATCTTTTTACCACATAGGGCACAAAGACTTTGCACAGAGGTCACAATGTAGATGCGAAAAATCTTTCGCCTCCACCTCCTCTGTGTCCTTTGTGTAAAATATCCTTTGTGTCCTCTGTGGTTAATTCTTTTTGTTATAGAGAACAGTGACCTTACGCAAAGTATACAAAGCGGAAAAAACACGAAGCCAGGAGGCTTCGGCTACAATTTTCTTACTCTTATAGTCTTATAAAGGCACGGCATGCCGTGCCCCTGCAATTGAGAAAGAAAATATAAATCTGTTACCTATGTCCTTCAGGTTATCATGTAAGGATATTTATTCCTAAATAAGTTTATCCCTGTGATATTTGCTTTGAATAGAACAGTGTAAATATCGCAAAGATAATCATTGCTAAAGTGGAAAGAGATGCGCCAATTATAAAAGCAGTTGAGGGTCCTAATAGTCCCCAGAAAACACCAAAAATAAGGCTGGCAGGTAAAGCAGATATACCAATAAGTGAGTGATATAATCCATAAGCGGAACCGCGTAATTCAGACGGGACCAAATCGGCTACCAATGCTTTTTCTACACCTTCCGTAAATCCATAGTAGGCTCCATATATAAAAAGCAATACCCAGAATAATAAAGATGTCTGTATAAAACCCATACCCAGATATACAAAGGTATAAATTGCCCATCCGGTAAGTATTACTCTTGAACGACCAAATTTATCGGATAACCTTCCACCCGGGAAACTAAAACATACCTTTGATATGTGCAGTAAAACCCATGCAATAATAACACCTAAGGGTCCATAATGAAATTTTTCGCTACCATAAAATACAAGGAATAAATCCGAACTATTACCGAGAGCAAACACGGAAACACTTGCAAGATAGAGGTAGAATATTTTAGGTAATGATGACGATTTTTTTCCCGAAGTTGCTGTGTCTGAGCAAGATTCCTTTTTAGTAGGGGATACCTCCTTGAGCAGAAAAGCAAGAACGAAAACTGCAATAAGCCCCGGAACAATAGATAGAATAAATAGGACACGCAGGGAAAATAGATTTGCCCGTTCTGGTGCCGTTTCCATGAAAGGTAAAAATTTTTCATTTAGTAGAAGGTAAAGAATTATGACAGATAAGATGGGTCCTGTTACCGCACCTAAATGGTCCATAGCCCGATGAAAACTGAAGGCAAGTCCGCGATGTTCCATAGAAATTGATTCGCTGAGCAGTGCATCACGGGGTGATGTTCGGATACCTTTGCCAATACGGTCGAGAAATCGGAAAAAAACGACCTGCAATCCCGTCTGTGAAAAAGCCATAAAGAAACGGCATATTGTTGAAATGAAATAACCCGCAACGGTCAGAGCCTTCCTGCGAGATAGCTTATCGCTAATATAGCCCGAAACGAGTTTTAATAGGCTTGCGGTGCTTTCTGCAATACCCTCCATAAGTCCGATATATATTGCTGCACTGCCTGCGGGAACAAGCCCTGCAATAAATAAAGGTAAAAGCGGGTATACCATTTCTGAGGACATATCTGTAAACAAACTTGTAAGTCCGAGATACAGAACATTTCCCTTTAAGATGCTTTTCCATCCTCTATGTTGGGAAGGATTATTTAAAGTATTGTTCCCATTTGTTCCATTGCATGACATGTTGTGCAAATCCTTCTATTACCGCACTATAAGTCTGTTCTGGGATAGCGGATAAATCCCAGACCCAATACAGATCACCAACATATCCTATATTATAAGCCTGCTCTAAAAACTCAATCAGCATAGTTTTTGCCTGTTCAACGGAAACATTCTGAAAAACACCATATTCTCCGACAATTACAGGCTTTTTTACAAAACCTTGTTCATGACATTCAGGATTTACTTTGGATGTATTATCCCATGGGTAAATATGGATGTCAATGAAATCAAGTAAAGAGTCATCTCCACCAAATATTGCAGGTCTTGGAGGAAATCGAGCATCTTTACCATCAAATAACAATCCACTGAAAGGTTTTCTTCCTGCGGCGTCACTTGTCCACATTCCGGCGGTTACCAATGCTGTGGGGTCAACAGACTTAACTGCCTTTGTTAATTCATTCGCCCAGTATAATATAGTTTTATCATATACTTTTTGTCTTTCCTCTTGCGTAGAAACTTTTCCTATACTTCCATCGGGAAGAAGTATCTCTGCTGTAAATGTAGAAAAAGGACCTTCAGAATTCATCAAAAAAACTTCGTTTTGTAGAGACCATGCAAAAACTGTAGAGATCAGCGATGGCTCTGTGTCTTTTATATATTGAATGAACTGTTTGATGGCAATGGCTTTTGCCTTGATAAACGAATCCCAAAAGAATTGACGATTGTAACCTGTTACATGGAGGTCATCTCTATCAGATTGGGCATGTAATTCTGTTAATATCGTTTCAAAGTTGCCATATTTAGGATATTCATCAAGTATAGGGATTACATAAATATTATATTCCGTGGCTTTACGAAGGAAATCAATGAAATTATGCATATATTTTTCGTTGAGTATTTGTTCTTTTTGGTCGGATATAAAACCATATTCATTTTGGGTTCCCCATGCCCATACGCGAATAACATTACCTCCACAGGCTGATATTTGTCTCAATACCGAATCCATTTTATCGGGTTGGTAAACATTTGTATTAAACAAGGCGTGCCAGCCAGAATTACCATGTTCTAAAACTACATGATTAAATCCCCGTGGAACAAATAGTTTATTGTTGCTACCTGTTACAAAAACTTTTTTCCCGTTCTTTTCACCCAGCCGAATACGGGGAAGTGTTTTATAATTTTGTTTCGCTATCTTTTCAGTAGGAAGTTGTGGCAGATTGATCTCAGAAGTGGTTTTTTTCTGTTCTTGTTCTATCAATGATAATTTTATATTTTTAAAAACTGCGGAGCAGGATTGAATGTATATCACAGGATAAAGATGGGGAGGGAGATGAGTAACGGGGATAGTAGAGAAATTTCCATTGTTTACTGTGATACTGTATGTTCTTTTCCCTTTTTGTATAGATATTTTTACATCTTGGTCCTCTGGAACAGTAAAAAGCATTTTAGGAGAAAAACCAATAGGATTTGCTCTTATTTCGTTCCCTTTTAATATCCCTATCTCTAAGTAAGTTTTAGGATTGTTCAAATTCATTTCAGCAAGTCCTAACCCCGCACGAAAGTCTTCATTGTATTTCTTCTTAACTCGAAAAGTAAGTTCCCAGATTAGAATGTCTATAGGTTGGTTAAAGATAGGGAAGGCATAAGTTATACGATTTCCTCTGGGGTCTAATTGTAATTCTTCGGGATTATTGATTGAGATATACCCATTTGTGGCTGTCCAGAGGGGGACAATGTCTTTTGTTTGATATGAAGTGAAAGATTCTTCGCCCTGTCCTTGTTGTAAAAACATACAGAGGAAGAGAGTAAAAAAAATGAAGATGTTTTTAATTGAATAGCGATAATTGTTTCGCTTTTTTAATTCTTGTTTCACAAAGTATCCTTACAAAATATATTAGAGAAAATTTATACTAAACTGTATTTATGTTTTACTTAGGATTTTAATGGCTTGATGGAAAAAGATGGATTGGAGAGGTTTTATAGCCAATAATGCTTTGCCAGGAGTTGTTTTTTCAAGAATAGATAATATGCGAGCAAAGGCACGATAGGACAATTTTTCAGGGTTTTCTAAAATTAAATCAGCGAGTTTTCCTCTTTCGATAGCCCGTTGAACCATGCGGTCAAAAGCAGTTTCAGGAGGGAATACTCGTTGAGGACGGGGTTTCATGGAGATGTCTCCCGATTTACATACCGTCGCACATACTCCACACCCTAAGCATAGCGTCTCATCTAGTTCTGCTATTTTATGAGTATTTGTTCCATCTGTGTTTACTTGTTTTTTTATATCAATTGCATTGACAGGACAGACTTGTGAGCATTTTCCACATCCTTTGCATTGCTCCGTATTAACCGACATTATCCAATTTGAAGTTTTGATAGCATGTTTAATATTACATGTGCGTATCGCATTTAATAACGAGCAACAACAGGAACAACAATTGCATAAAAAGGTAACCTGTTGTTGAACATTATCGCCTATCTGGACTAATTGTTGAGATTTACATTCCTCTACAATTTTCAGCGCATCTTTCGCTGTGATTTTCTTAGAGATTTGCATTTGTATCATAGCATCTGCACCACCATTTATAGATATACAGGTTTCCAAAGGTGCAGAGCACGCTTTCCCAAGATGATGATTGTTATGACGACAGGCACACAATCCCAAGCTCAAATTGGAAGCCGTTTCAATAATCTTTGAGACTCGTTCCCAATCCAATATCTCGGTGCTATCTGCTACTGTTATTTCTAATGTTTCCTCACGAATAAAAGTTCGAGCAAAAGGATAGTCCGTATCAAAAGCACTATATATGAATTCTTTGTTCTTTTTTAAGTATTCATCAAAAAGCCTGGCTAATTCAGATATGGGCAAATTGTCGCGGGTGCGCATCATGATAAATTCAAAAATACCACCTAACACCGGGGATAAAGAGAAGAAATGTTCATCTCCTTTTTTAACATCTACAACAAGCCCCCGAAGGGCTAAATCACAAAGTTTATCCTCCAGAGCAGTTTGTTCCATATTTAATTGTTTCGCCAATTTTTTTAATGATACAGGTCGTGTAGGTAATTGTCGGGCAAGTTGTGCTTCTTCTGGAGTAAATAAAATCTTTAAAATTTCAGTTAATATGGGCGATGGGGGGACTGTAGTCATGGAGTTATCCATTTGCTGCTGCAATAAACGATATTCCCGTTCTGGATTGACTGTATGACCCATAAGTTCATCTCCAAATAAAGCAAGTTATTTTTTATAAGTATAACTTATTTTTTAGATATAAAAAAAGACTTGTAGTTATGGCTATATTCGTATTTAAGTCAGTAGTAATGCATATAAATGCGAATTTTTGTAAAATTATTGGCATAAATGAATAAAAAAATCAGGGGCATATAAAAATATACCCCTGCTAATTATTTTTCGGCATATTTGAAAGTTTCTATTTCCCGTTTGTGGGAGGTGTAGGTGTAGTTGATGCAGGTATCTGGAATGTTTCATCGGGAATATCAATACCTGTCTTGACATTTTTATATTCGATGAGGAACATAGGTGTTTGGTCCTTGCCAATAATTTCCAATCTACGGAGAACTCCTAAATCGGGGTCCATCAGCACATTGGCAGAAGAAAAATCTCCACCGGTTCCCTCTTTCGGTTCAAGTTTTAAGGCTATCATTTTTTTGCCATCCCATTCTGTTTCGGGTCCTACAGTGATATTCATCTTTTCTTTAACGGCATCAAACATTTTCTTGCCACCGATAGGAATTGCCCCTTTAGTAATGTCGGGTGATGTTTTGATGGTATCAGTAACAGCAAGTAATTGATATGTAACGAAAAATTCTTTGCCATCGAAAATAACGGTGGCTTTTGCAACAGGAGTATTCATAAGTGCTGAATTTCCGGATTCTACTGCTGAAGCGGGGAAGGCAGAAAGTTTCTGGGCGAATTTATCGTTATCACCATCGCGTTTAACAAATAATTCTCCAATCCCCTTTAACTTCATACTATTGGTATTATTTATGGGAATATTAGCATCCGCTCCGACATCGGCTTTAATCGTTTTTTGTTTTTCCCATGCGGATATTAATTTTGCAGAAACTTCATCTAACGATGCTTCTGCAAAAGTCAGTACAGACAAGGAACATAATAAAATAAGAGTTAAGCAATGAATTTTGTTAGAGTTTTTTAACATTTTAGATTCTCCTTATAGGTTTAGTTTCCAATTGGGGTTATTTTTACTGTTGTCATATAGCCATTATGGTCACTTAATCGGATAGGTTTTCCGGTAGAACTTATTCCTTTTTCGATTTCTACCGTTTCTAATACTTCAAACTGATAGTAAGGGCTTTTTCTTGCGTAAATGTGGTCAATGCTCGAGTCAATATTCATTATCCGCACTAAATTGGAAATAACTACCAAACTATCATGGGCATCTTCACCTCTGCGTGTATTTAGGTCTCCCACTAAAATCACGGGGAATTCAGTCCAGCAGGATGTATTAATAAAATCTGCTAATTCTTTTGCCTGTGCTTCTTTTACAGCACGATAACGCGGATTACCATAGCCTGCCTGTAAATGTGTGTTATAAAAATCGAGGAAACCTACCCCGGGAATTTCAATTCGAGCCAGTCCCGAGCCTTTACCTGCCCACCAATCCCCTTCCCAGATACGATACCAGTCGCCTGTAACTTTGTAACGGTAAAAGAAATTTTCGCGAATAGGAAAAGCACTCATCGTAAATTTACCACTACCAACCAGACCACTCGGATAATATTGATAATATTTTAGTCTACTTTTGGATGTGAGTTCATTAATAAGAATATCACGGTCTTTTTTTATGAAAGATTCTTGAAAGCCAACAATGTCCGGGTCGAGTTCTACTAATTTTCGAGATATAGCATACATCCGTTCGGGGCGATTTCTACCCACAACCCAGGTGTCTTGAATGTTATAAGTTACTATTTTCAGTGTAATAGGTTGGGCAAGGGGTTTTCGTTCCGTATCTTTGTATATGCTTTGTCTGAAATCTTGAGGCATGGGATTGTGATAGGCACTATAATGTGCCAGAGCAAAGAATGTAATAACAGGAAACAGAATGGGGGCTAAAATGAAAAAACTCCAAAATAATAATTTTCGTTTTCTCCCTGTTAACATTGCAGTCTCCTTTTAATTTATTGTTTGTGCAAGAACCTGTATAAAATGTTCTGCTTTCCGATTTGTTATGTAGGAAATTTGTTGTCTACAACTGGTGCCAGAAGCGATTACCTTTATGCTATTGGGTAATTTTTCTATCAATTCTTTTAAATGTTTGCCTACATCCATCGAGAGTTCATAAGTGTCTTTCGTTATTCCATAAGCACCTGCCATTCCACAACAGGCAGAAGGTAATATTTGAACCTGCGCATTCGGAATATGCGAGAGGACTTCCTTCATAGGTGCGCTTCCACGAGTTGCTTTTGTATGACAATGAGTATGTATTGCAATCTGCATAGATTTATTATGAGAAAAAGATAATGCAGAAGAATCGCTATCCAGTAGATTTACCAGAAATTCTTCTAAAAGCATGGAATTTTCTGCAACCATTTCCGCTGATTCCAATTTTAATTCTTTATAATCCTCATAAAACATCGTAAAGCATGAAGGTTCTAAAAATAGGATAGGTTCTTTTCTATCCTTTAAGATACTTAAATTTTGTTCACCTTTTTTTCGGGTATTTTCAAGGTTTCCGACACTGAATGACGGTCTACCGCAACAACTTCTATCAGGCAAAATTTCTACTCGAAATCCTGCGGATGTTAACACCTTTACGGCATCTTTCCCGATATCAGGTTCATGGTAGCGGGTAAAGCAATCATCCCAGAGTATAATAGTCCCTCTTGTGCCATTAGAAGTTTTCCAGCCGTTATAGGTTTTATAAAACCAACGGTGGAAGGGTTCACGAGCATACAAGGGTAAAGGTCGCTCTGCTATAATTCCGGAGAAACGCTCCAAAATATTCCGCAACCACTTATTTTTAAGACTAAAATTAGCCAAGGAAGGTGTCAAACTTGCAATCTTGCCAAATGTATCTATATTGCTTAGCAGAAATCTTGTAAGTCGAGGTAGGTATTTTGTGTCCAGAGCATGGAGCAGTTCCGCTTTCAGAAGGGACATATTTACATTAGAGGGACATTCCACAGTGCAGGCACGGCAGGCAAGACAATACTTTAATGCTTGTTCAAGTTCAGAGGAGTGTAATATATTCGGATTGTGTGCAGATTCTTCAATTACATGACGGATAATATTGGCTCTACCTCGTGTGGAGAGAATTTCCTCACCACGGGCTATATAGGTAGGGCACATAGTAGGGGTTTCTTTTCGGCAGGCTCCACATCCGTTGCATTGTTCTAAATTACCGATGAAAGAGTCGTCTTTTGCAGAAAAAGCTAAACAAGGTTCAAAGGGGAGTGTTAATTTCCGCCATCGTAGGTTTTCATCAAAACGGAAGCGAGACAAATCGGTTATTTTCCCAGGGTTCATCAAACATTGAGGGTCAAGGGTATGCTTGATTTGTGCCATGAGTTGGAAAAGATTTTCTCCGATTTGCTCTTTCATAAATTCTGAATGAGCCATTCCTACGCCATGTTCCCCGGTAAAAGTTCCCCGATATTTTCGAACCAGGGCAAATACATCTTCAGCCAGTTTGCGAAATTTTTTTATATCTGCGGGTTCATGCAAGTCTAATACGGGACGGACATGCAAAAGACCCGCAGAAGCATGACCATAAAAAGAAGCCTGCACCTCATAGCGATTCATAACCTCCGACAATTCCTGAACATATAAATGTAAATCCTCAGGACGAACTGCTGTATCCTCGACACCTGTGGCAGGTTTGGCAGAACCCTTCATTCCTGTAAGTAATGATAACCCTGCTTTACGAAACTCCCAGAGCATATTGCGTTGCTGAACATCTTTACAATAAAGGGAATTTTGTCCTAATTTTAGGTTTAGCACTTCGTTGATAAGGTCCTGAGGGGGGTCAAAAAATTCCACAAAAAGAAGGGACTTATATTGTTCACTATCCAGACCTAATAATTGACGAACAGGCTCAAAATTGCGTTGTCCCCGTGTTTGATTGAAGAGAATATCATCAATATGTTCAATGCTCGCAGGCTGAAAGTTCATCAAAGGGATAATTGCATTCATGGCTTCTTCCATCGTATTAAACATGAGAACAATCAAAGTCCGCTGTCCGGGAATGGAAACGAGATTTAATTTGGCTCGGGTAATAATTCCTAAAGTCCCTTCACTTCCACCAAAGAGGGGAACCGGACAGGGGAGGTTTTTACAGTAACGGTCTAAAGCATATCCAGGCCAGCGTTTTTTTATGCCATCATGAAATAGGGTTTCTATCTCCGATATATGCGGTTTTACCAAATCTGCGATAGTTTCTAATTTTTTCCATGTTTCAGGTGTATCTTTATCAAAGATTTGCCTTTCTCCTGTGGATGTAATTATCTCAATGGCTTGAACATGGTCTATTGTAACTCCATAATGATGCACAAAAGCACCGGAGGAGTTATTCGCAATCATTCCGCCAATAGTCGCTCGGGAACTTGTTGCCACATCCGGACCAAACATCAATCCGACAGGTTTTACAAATTCATTCAGATTATCCAGTACCGTTCCCGCATCAACCCATATAGATTGTTCTTCTTTGTTGACTTTGGAAATATTTCGCATATAACGAGAAAGGTCAATAATCAAGCCTTCGCCAATAGCACCGCCTCCTAACCCTGAACCGGCTCCTCTCGGTATGAGTGGAATTCCTTCGTTAGCACATAGAACAACTAACTGCTGAACTTCATCTGTATTTTTAGGGAATGCCACACCTGCAGGTATAAGTTCGTATATAGAGGCATCCGTCGCATATAACCAGCGAGATAATCGGTCTGTGCGTATATCTAATGATGGGTTTGTTCTTGCTATTTTTTCAAGTGGTTTATTCCAATCCATTGATTTTTTCTCCAAAACCTAAATGCATAGAACTAATGGTTATCCTTTATTTCTTTGGGAATTTGAAAATGAACATTTTCCGTTGCAACGCAAATTTCTTCGATTGTGCAGGTCTCAATCGAAGATAAAAACTGTATAACCCCCTGAACATGCTCTTCAGGAACTGATGCTCCAGAAGTGATTAGAACTGTTTTTACCCCTTTTAGATACTCTATTTGAATTTCTGTTGCATCCAGGACTAAATATGCACTTTTACCTACACTTTTGGCTATATCTACAAGTCGGCGACTGTTGGCACTTTCCGAATCTCCTACAACAATTACAATGTCTGCTTTTTCCGCTAAAGATAACACCGCTTTTTGGCGGTTTGTTGTTGCATAACATATATTCCCTCGGGATGGGGATTGTAAGTTGGGAAATCGCTGGTAGAGAATGTCCACAATTTTTTTACAATCCTCTACACTCAGAGTTGTCTGGGTTATATAAGCGATGCGATTGGTTTCCGTAATTTCGATTGTTTCAGCATCATGGACATTCTGAACTAAAAATACATTCCCTTTCGCCCAGCCCATTGTCCCGATAGTTTCATCATGTCCCGCATCCCCTATAAGTAATATAGTATAACCTTGTTCTGCGTATTTCTTTGCTAAACGATGAACACGCTCTACTAATGGGCAGGTGGCGTCAATTATTTTTAAATTTCTTTTCCATGCTTTTTCCCATTGTTCCGGCGCAACTCCATGTGCACTGAAAAGCAGAATAGAATTTGTCGGGACTTCTTCTATATTCCGAACAAAAATAGCCCCCTGTTTCTTTAATGTTTCTACAACATGGGTATTATGAACAATATGGTTCAATACATATACCGGTTTTCCGAACAATTCCAGAGCCCGTTCGACAGAATGAATTGCCCTTTCAACACCAGCACAAAATCCACGGGGTTTCGCTAATATAATATGCATCTATTCTTCCCTAAACTATTTACAAATTTTAAACAAGTTCATTTATTATAATTATTCTCCAATATGGATTTCTTAATCGAAGTAATCTCAACAGTCAAACATCGAGAAAGGTTGTATTTTCAACCCCTACAATAGAAATGTTCTTACAACCAGCCTATTTGTAATACCTATTCTATCTTGGTAGGGGAGAAAGTAACGATGTTATTTTAAAATACTCCCATTTAGGTATTTTCCCTATCTCCATCTAACTGATGGAGAGAATAAATACCTTTAAATTCCGTTAGCCAATGTTGAAATTTAATGGGAATATTTTGCCTCTGAAGTTTCTTGTTTTCTCTTTCGGTAATCGAAATATTTTGATGATACCTTTGCCATAATTGACAGAAAAAACTTTCCTCGTCTGTATCTGGAGGTAATGTATTAAGAAAAACGACCTCATATAACATCCCTTTTTCTACAAATAAGGCTTTCCTCCGTTTTGTATCGTGAATTATAAGTCTTTCTTCGGGAAATCTTCGTGAAAAATGCAAAGTAAGGGGACCTATTACATTAAAATCAGAAGTAAATGACGCATAAAGATACCCCCCTTCAATTTCACGAAAACGAAGTAATCCCATCAATTTATGAATTTGTCTCTGGATACTTCTTGCTGTTTTTATTATTTTATAAATAATAGGGTCATTTATTTTTTCAATTGGAATTTTCTTGTTTTCATTGAAGTGCCTTAAAAAGAGATAAATCTCTTCATATTTGTTCTCAAAGTCCGTTAAAAGATAGTAATTTAATATTCTTTGTATAGGAATTGGGGTTTTCTTAATCTCTTTTTCAATATCATCTCGGTTTACTTCCTGTGGGAATAATAGCCAATCTGATTTTTCCGAAGACTTCTTTTCAGGTAAGTTGATGTTCATGACTAAACAAGTCTCTAACTTCTATATCATTTTGCGATACTCGTTCTAAAAGTTTTTCGGGCAATAGAGGATGGTCTAAACGAACGCTCCCAAAATATCTTCCCTGTATGGTTATAAAATAAATAGCCCTTTTAATAACAACCCCCAATTTTTTCAGCACTTCCATACTCAGTGTGCCAGTTTTCCTTGTCTGTATAATTCTTCGGGCTGATGTAGGACCTATCCCCGGAACACGGAGCAACTGAAACATATCCGCACGCATTATTTCCACAGGGAAAAACTGTAAATGTCTCAATGCCCAGGATACTTTGGGGTCAAAATGTTCATCAAGATTAGGATTGCTTTCTGTGAGAAGTTCATCTAATGAGAATTTGTAAAACCTAAGAAGCCAATCCGCTTGATATAAACGATGTTCGCGTCGCAAAGGTGGCCTTGTAAAAGCAGGTAATATAGGTTCTTGATTTAACGGAACATAGGCAGAGTAATATACTCGCTTTAACTGGATATTCCTGTATAAATATTCCGAAAGTCGTAAAATTTGCCAATCCGTTTCCGGGGTAGCCCCGATAATCATTTGGGTACTTTGACCGCTTTTAGCATAAAAGCCATTCCCTCGTGAGGAAGAAAGCAACTTTTCACGAAGCACATTTATTTTACGCATCGTAGCAATAATTTGTTTCAAATCTTTTTGTGGGGCAAGTAATTGCAAGGAGGATGTTGTAGGCAATTCCACATTAATACTTACCCTATCCGCCCATAAAATAGCCTCTTCAATGGCATTCTCTTCGGCTCCCGGAAGTATCTTTATATGGATATAACCATTAAATCCATAGCGTTTCCTTAATATCTTTACCGTATCTAACATAAGTTCCATGGTGCGATTGGCATTGTTAAATATTCCCGAACTCAGGAAAAGCCCTTCGATATAATTTCTGCGATAAAATTCATAAGTTATATTTGCCAACTCCTCAGGAGCCACTGTTGTCCGTTCTATGTCATTTTTACAGCGATTAATACAGTAGGCACAGTTGTTATGGCAGTAATTGGTTTGAAGCGTTTTTAAAAGGGAGATGCATCTTCCATCCGATGACCAACTATGACACAGTCCCCCGGACAAAGTATTTCCCAGTTTTCCTGTTGATGTTTTTCTTTCTACACCACTGGAGGCGCAGGAAACATCGTATTTTGCACCACGGGTCAGTATATCTAATTTTTGTATTGTGTCCGGAGATTTTATTATTAACATAAATATAGAACCACATCTGTAATAATAGAATTATCATACCAAAAAAATTAAAATACTGCAAATTTTTTCACTATATAAGATAATTTATATGGTTTTATGTATTTAAAAAAGAATGGGGACAGCAAATGCTGTCCCCATGGAATTCCTTGCGAGGGCGGAAATTGTTAGATATTATTGATAACCAGCTGCCTGAGAAATAATACCAATAACAACGCCAACACTGGGAAGTATTGGTTCAGTAGCATTTACATCTGGATTGAGCGTATCACTGGAACCGATGTAACGAATGAAATCAACATGACCATCCATGTAAAGTACATTACAACCGCCGGGCAGATGGTTAAAGAAATCAATGGCACCAACAGCAGCGAATTGGTCTAACATGATATAAACTTCACTCTGGGCTTGACTGGAAGCAGCAGGATTATTAATATCCGTAATCAGGAATCTTTCAATACCTTCACGAAGTCTGTATACTGTGCTACTTCCACCATTTCCTACACCTGATGGAACAGAAATATCTTTATCGGCAATTCCCATTAATTGGGTTGCGGCTGCTTGGTTAGGAGCACTGATGCAGCCACCTATGGGTGTAAGTGAGTCACTGATTAATTTACTGACTGCCTCTGCAAGTTGAACAGGAACAAGAGTGTCCCCCCCTATAGTTTGACCACCCATTAATGAAATAAGTTGATTCAATAAGGTGTAGTTGCTCAATTGTGCAGTTCCTAATTCTTTATTACGGTCGAAAACCCAGCCTAAATAAGCATAACTGGCATCAAGCCGTTCCGGTTCACATGTTAAGTATGTGGTACCATCCTGTTTCTTCAGATACTGTGCGGTATCCCGTGCATCCGACGGACAGATTGCAATAGAGGGGTCTGTCAGATATTCAGGATAAATAGTATCTACGGCAGGTGCCGCCGCAATTGCAAATCTATAATTATTATTAGGATTTTCAACACACTTCGTTCTGACGACCTGCAATGGTGGGAATCTTTCACCTTTCGCTTCGTTGCAATACATCTTCAATACGACACCCCACTGTTTCAGATTATTCTGACAGGAGGAACGGCGTGCCGCTTCTCGTGCACGGGCAAGTGCCGGCAACAATATCGCGGCGAGAATACCAATAATGGCGATGACGACGAGTAGTTCAATGAGTGTGAAACCTTGTTTTTTCATAACCCTACTCCTTTCCTTTTTCTTCTGTTACCCGAGACATTTTAACCTAAGCCCTCGCAAGTCGCCCGGATAACATTCGGGTTTAATTGTTTGTTAAATTATTAAAGAACACTTAAAACTACAATATTATTAATACATAGTTGCAACTCAAAAGTCAAATTTTTATCAGTCATGAATTAAAAATAATGGCTATATTTAATATTCCTGTTTTTCTTACAATCATGGATTATTTTATTGTCAGTCTCGCAAATACTATCAAAAAAGACTTATAAAATCCATTTTTTTTGGGAAAGACTATAGAAGATTAATTATAGTAAATTCTATTTGAAATCTTTTACGACAACTGTCTTGTGGCTAATTCTACTACTCTATAAGCCCCATCATAAATACCTATTTTCTTTAATTGAACAATTTGTTCATTATACATTTTCAGCAAATCATCTTCCTCAATGAGCATATTTAGCACCTGCAAAGTGAAATCAAGTCCAACACATTCGGGTGTACTATCACCAATTTCACTGGCACGAATGGCGCCCCACGCCTCATGACCGCCAACTCGCTCTAACAATAGTTTGGGTATCGGATAAAAGGCAAGTTCACTCGGTTTAGTCATTAATAAATCGCTTGGACGCATCAATAAGTTCGTCGTATAAACTGCGGAGTAAGTGTTATCGTGAAGAAAACCATGAAGTGTCCCTGTTATCTCATTATTTATTGCATTCTTTACAAACTGCTTCGTTTCCTCCCACTGATTATGCAAAACAAGCAAGTCCTCAAACTGGGGGATATTTTTCTTAAAGTATTCCAACGCATTTGCATGGTCTCCAAAATTTACAAACAGAATCAATTTCCCTTCTTTTATCCATTTCCACAAAAACTTCACAATATTTACAAGCAAATCTTGCTGTGCCCCGGCTCCTCCAATGGAAATTAAAAATCTGCGAGGTTCTTTTTTATCCATACGGGATATACGATTTTGCACATCCTCCTCCAAAGGAGCCAATAGTTCATGATCAACATAATGTCCAACCGCTTTTATTTGGTTTTGGGGAATTCCCTTTCCGATACCTGGCGTAATCATTCCCCGTAATGTTCGGAAGCCAAAATATTCAGAGGGTCCCTGTACCACCTGCAATGCATTCGGCGAAAGATGAAAACCTAACGGACAATTATCCGGGATAAGATTTAAAACTCGTTTCATCCCCGCAAAACTTGCCCCATGTGCATTAAATGGGTGTGTCGCCAGCACAGGAATATTAGGATCGAGTTGACGATATACATCCGATAATATTTCCGCAGTTGCCATTACGGGATAATTCTTTTCCAGCCCTCGATACCATTTTCCCATCAAGGGGTCCCAAAAGAAACGATTAAATAACTTCGATTTTTGGGATATACGCGAACCAAGGGAATACCAATAATCCAGATAGCGAATCATTCGTGCCCCGGCACTATTAAAATTCAATAAATCAAACCAATAAGGAATATAACCTGCGTAATTAACGGCGGAGGCTATTGCCATTCCAATGCGATAATGCCCATATCCCATACGAATTGTCCCAATAGCCATACCTTTATTGGGGTCAAGGGGAACACCTTCTTTCTCGGAAAAAACATCATGCAAATTAATAAAAGGAGATAATATATTATTGGGTTTAGCAATTAAGGGAAACTCATCGCTGCCTGTGTATCCAAACTTTTTAGCAAACTTATTTTTTAATTTTTCCCCTTTGCTTATGGCTTTATCTGAAATAGGCATTCCAAACAAGGTTTTATGACTCATTGTTTATCTCCTTATAATGCAAGATTATCAAAAGTTTTATAAAAATTACCATAACAATTCATATTTTAGAAAATCAAATAAAACAAAAGAAATTATAATACCTTTACTTTGGGACTTTTCAAAACCTAATTGCTATGTTGAAAACACAAAATTTTATTCTTTTTACCTTGTAATTAAAACTCGTTTTTTATTTTGTCAGTCTGATATGATAGAAAAACCTTTTTATTTATGTAGCAAAACCCAATTTATGGAGGTAAATTTTTATGAAACGGAAAAAACAAAAGAAGGAATCCTTAAACCGAAGGGAATTCTTAAAAAGGACAGGACTTGCTTCATTAGCAACTGTTGCATTTCCGTATATCATTCCTGGTAGGGCATTAGGACTTGATGGAGCAGTTCCTCCCAGTGAACGAATTACCGTCGGTTGTATTGGTGTTGGTGGTATGGGAACATCCAATATGGAAGGTTTTCTCGACCAACCCTCTGCACAAGTCGTAGCGGTATGTGATGTAGATGGAAAACATAGAGAATCAGCAATAAAAAAAGTCAATGACCGTTATGGCAACCAGGACTGTGCGGGTTATAAAGATTTCCGTGAATTAATCGCTCGTGATGATATTGATGCGGTATCATTAGCACTACCAGACCAATGGCATGCAATCCCTGCAATCATGGCGGCAAAAGCAGGAAAGGATATTTATGGGGAGAAGCCATTAGCAGGTTCTATTAAGGAAGGAAGAGCCATTGTAGATGCTGTAGAACAGTATGGCAGAATCTGGCAAACGGGTAGTTGGCAGAGATCTCAGGAACATTTTCGGCAAGCATGCGAACTTGTTCGTAATGGATACATCGGCGAAGTGAAATATGTGGTTGTAGGTCTCCCTTCAAAAAATTCAATCAATAAAGGGAGTACAACACCATCTGACCCGCCTCCATGGTTTGATTATGATATGTGGTTAGGACCCGCACCGTATGCCCCTTATTGTGAGGCACGCTGTCATTGGAATTTCCGCTGGATTAGTGATTATGCTGGTGGGCAATTAACCGACTGGGCAGGACACCATTGCGATATAGCCCAATGGGGAATGGGAACCGAACTTACAGGACCCGTTGAAATTATCCCAAGAGGTGGACACTGGCCAAAAGCGGAAGAAGGACTTTTTGATACCGTTGAAGATTATGAATTCCTATGCAAATTTAAAGAAGGTTTTGACATGTTGGTGACGGCACGGCAAAAAGGTGGCGTTTTATTTAAAGGTTCGGAAGGCTGGATACATGTAGACCGTGGTGCCTTTGATGCTTCCCCTCGATCTCTGGTTCAAACAGAAATTAAACCCCATGAATTACATTTATACCGTTCTTCCAATCATATTGGAAACTTTTTAGAATGCGTCCGTACACGCAAAAAAACGATTACCCCTGCCGAAGTAGCACATCATTCTATCATGATCGGTCATCTGGGACTTATAGCCCTAAAATTAGGCAGACCGTTAAAATTTGACCCCGACTCAGAAACCTTTATAAACGATTCAGAAGCCAATCGTATGCTTTGCAGGCCTATGCGTGAGCCGTGGCACCTAAATATATAGTAATTACTTATGAACTTTCTTTCATATATAGGAGAAATAATATGAGTTATAGAACAAAACAAATGATTATGGGGATGCTCTTCGTAGCCCTTATGTTAACCTTTATCCCCATAAACCTTGTTGCTGAACCTACCATAAAAGCCCTATTACTAACAGGACAAAATAACCATCGCTGGGACATCAGTTCCCCCATTTTGAAAGATGCTCTGGAAAAAACAGGGCTATTTCAAGTAGATGTATTACAAGCACCTGCTCAAGGTGGTGATTTTTCTTCGTTTCAGCCAGAATTTCAAAATTATCAGGTGGTTGTGCTGGATTACAACGGAGACCCCTGGCCTGAAAATGTAAAACAATCTTTTGTATCTTATGTAGAGAATGGCGGAGGAGTTGTTGTTTATCATGCCGCTAATAACGCCTTTCCTGAATGGCATGAATTCAATAAGATTATCGGTCTTGGTGGCTGGGGTAACCGTGATGAACGCTGGGGTCCGTATGTCCGCTGGCGTGATGGTAAGGTGGTAAAAGAAAACACTCCGGGACCCGGCGGTAGTCATGGAACACAGCATGCCTTCCAGGTTGTGATACGCGACCGCAACCATCCCATCACGAAAGGACTTCCTCCAATATGGCTCCATGCAAAAGATGAGTTGTATGACCGTCTACGCGGACCAGCGGAGAACTTAACTGTCCTTGCAACCGCTTATTCAAGTCCAGAAGAAAAAGGGACCGGCGAACATGAGCCTATTCTGTTTACCGTTCAATATGGCAAAGGCAGAATTTTCCAGACCGCTTTAGGACACCCTCAGGAGGACACTCCTGTTGCATTGCAATGTGCAGGCTTCCTTACTACATTTCTGCGTGGTGCCGAATGGTGTGCTACAGGTAAAGTGACCCAACCAATTCCTGAAGATTTTCCAGGACCTAATGAGATTCGTATCTGGGAAGAAAATCGTTATATCCCCCTTGTTGAGTTATTGGAACGAATGAAAGGATACAAAGACTTAGATAGTCGTGCCACAATAACCCAGATTAATGAGTATCTTCGTGCTATGACATCGGATAAAAGGTCTCTGGCAAATGTCGAAAAGGAAATGATTAAATTCCTGCTTTCCGATGCAACAACAGATGCTAAAAAATATGTATGCTCAAAGTTGGGAGAATTAGGTTCCCAGACATCCGTTCCCGTTTTAACCGATTTATTACAGGTTCCCGAGTTATTTGATTCAGCCCGTTTTGCTCTTGAAAAAATACCCGGAGAATTATCGGCTCGTTCCTTACGAAATGCATTACAAACAACGGAGGGGAAAAGTCGTATTGGAATTATCACTTCCCTCGGTTTACGAAAAGATGTGAAATCTATACCTGCTATTGCCGTTTTCTTGAATAATAATGAACCGGATACGGTAATTGCGGCAGGTTCTGCTTTGTGCATGATGGAAGAAGAAAGTGCCCTTTCCGCCCTGTGGACGGCACGCTCACAAGCCATTGAATCAGCACGATTAAAATTGACGCAACAAGCATTTGCCTGTGCTGATAAAATATTAGCAAAGAAAAAATCCCCGGATGCTTTATCGGTTATCCGCAATATAAGTGCAGATAGCACATATCCCTCTTCACTTCGCATAGCATCACTTCGCAGTCTATTAAAATATTCCGAAGAGGAAGGGACGAAAGTTTTGGTTAAATCATTGAGTGACCCTGATGCCGATTTCGTCCGTCTCGTTATTGGTGCTACGCCTCTGATAAAGAATAAACAACTCCTTTTAAATTCTGTATGCAAAGAGATAGCATTTGCTTCACCCGAAAATCAGGTTCAATTTATCAATCTGTTTGCTTCGCAGAAAAGAAAGGATATACTACCTTATGTACTTAACAGTCTCAATAGCGAGAATCCAGCAATTCGAGAAGCCAGCATAAATGCACTTGGCATCATAGGTGGTAAATCGGAGGTAGAATTACTTGTTTCCAAAGCCCTTGGAGAGGGAACAGAAGCAGAATTAGCAAAGGCAAGTCTCGCTTCAATGCCCGGAGATGATGCAGGACAAGGAATGTTAGATATATTAAAGAAATCGGATCTTGACCCTGCCATGAAAAAAATCCTTTTGCCTTTAGTTGCTATAAGAAAAGTTCCCGGTAGTGAACCCATAATACTTCAATCTGCCGGGGATGCTGACCCCGAGTGTCGAATCTCGGCCATAAAAAGCCTGATTGAACAGCCTAATGTGGAAATGCTCGACACAGTCTTACAAATACTACCAGGAGCCAGTTCAGAAGAAGAACAGGAATTGTTTGAAGAACTGATTTTAAAAATTGCCTTGCTGAACCTCGACGAAACGGAAAAACAATTAGTAAAAATTTCGTCTGTATTGGATTCAAATCCTGCTTTACCGGTGCAAACAGTTTTACTTCGTGTACTTGCACGCTCAGGTCATGCTAAGGGATGGGAAAAATTGAGCACATATATAAATGCAAATACTCCCGCGGATAAATTAGGTGTAGTAGTGCAAGCATTAAATAATTGGCCTGACGATACTCCTGTTCCTGTCTTGATTGAGTTTGCTCGTGCAAATTCAGAACTGCCCCAAAGAGATACTTTACTCGAAACATGTCTAAATTTGGCACAAAAATCGAAGGCAACTGATGAAGAAATTATACAACGGATTGCTGTTTTATTAGAATTAAATCCTTCTGCTTCAGTAAAGAAAACCGCATTGGAGAAAATAGCCCAGCGTAAAGTAGATAGTTCATTACCTTTACTACTCAAATATCTTCACGAATCTGAAGACGCTGTAAAGGAATCTTTGATTCGTTCCCTATCCAACTGGCGAAACGCAGAGCCCTTAAATGCATTATTGGAACTTGCACGCACAACAGAGAATGATTCCATCCGTCGGCAGGCTCTTGCAGGTGTTGTCCAATTATCTGATAATATCTGGAATATGTCCTCTGACCAACGGACACAATTGTTTAATGATGTAATTGCAATTAGCACAAAACCCGAAGTATTAAAAGGTGTCATAGGTGCTTTGCAAAATACATCTTATCCCGAAGCATTGTCTATTGTAACTCAATATCTTGATAACGAACAGGTAAGAAATGAAGCAGAAGTTGCTGTCGTTAAACTTTCAAAAACGCTAATCGGTATTGCTCCGGATATCGTTACCCCTGCTCTTGAAAAAGTTATTAATCAAGGACAAATGGAACTTATCAAACAAGAAGCCCAGAAAACTCTGGGTATAATCCCCAAATTTGAAGATTTTATTACCGCGTGGATGGTATCAGGTCCCTATGTAAACGAAGAAGTTAACCCAAATATGTTATACGAATTCGTATTTGCTCCAGAGAAACCCGAAGAAGCCGAAAAGGCACTATGGAAACCTGTCTCACCGGGAACAAATCCCAACAAACCTATGGTTGTCGAACTCCATAAAATATTAGGTGGAGAAAATCGGGTCGCTTATTTGAGTACCTATGTGTGGAGTGATGCGGAACAAGATGTTAATCTGTTAATTGGCAGTGATGACGGCGCCCGTATCTGGGTTAATGGAACAAAAGTATTTGGGAAAAATACAAATCGTCCCTGTGTCCCTGATGATGATACGATAGGGATACACTTAAAACAAGGTTGGAATCATATACTCGCTAAAATCCGTCAGGGCAATGGACAATGGGAATTCTGTGCCCGTATCCGCAAATCAGATGGTTCTCCATTTGAACCCAAACTCAAAACCTCCATATTACCTAAGTAAAAAAAAATAAGAAATAACTTGCTCACAAGCCTCAACATTTATATGTTGGGGCTTGTTTTTTTAATAAAAATAAAAATATATTGACTTTTATAAAAATTTGGTGTAGAATTAAAAGAGTTACATATAGTGTTTTTTCTTACAATTATTAACTAAACATTAATTTTAAGGAGAATATTATGAAAAAGCATGGGTTCACTCTTATCGAGCTGCTTGTCGTCATTGCCATCATTGGTATCCTTGCAGCCATACTTTTGCCGGCACTTGCTCGTGCCCGTGAAGCAGCACGCCGTTCCAGTTGCCAGAATAACTTAAAACAGATAGGTCTTACATGTAAAATGTATTCTAATGAAGCGAAAGGTGAAAGATTTCCACCATCTAAACTTTATAATTGCACAGGGTTAAGTGGAGAATTTGTTCTTGACTGTATGGCAGTATATCCGGAATACTTAAATGACCCTGCGGTTTTATTATGTCCTTCTGCCACAACAGGGAATGACCCGGTAAAAGTATTTAACAAAGCAGACAATCGAGCCCAGGTTATTGGAGACCGAGCGGGGAATTTTGTACCAACAGCCGGTGTTCCTAATACCGAGTTTTATCCCTGTGAAGTAGATGATGGTAGTTGCTCTTATTTATATTTGGCATGGAATACATGGTTTCCGGGGATTATTGACCGACCTGACCCACCGGAAAATCCGGATGTAGATGTGATGATAGACTGGCTAATGGCAAATAATCCGCAAGTTATTATTATGTTGGCTAACCTATATCCCCGTTTAGGTAATCCATCACAAAACGATGAAGATTTCACATTCAATGACGGAACGCAGAATCTTACTATGTATCGCTTGAGAGAAGGAATTGAACGCTTCATGATAACGGATATCAACAATCCTGCGGCAAGTGCTAAAGCCCAAAGTGAAATTCCTGTATCTGGAGATTGGGTTAGCACAGATATAGGTCAGGAATTCAATCATGTCCCCGGTGGGTGTAATTTCCTATATATGGACGGTCATGTTGAATTTATCCGTTTCCCCGAAAAATGGCCTGTAAATCGCACTATGGCAGTTTTACAAAGTGAAGAAATTATGGATAGGTTCTAATTAACTATCAAAAACATAAAGAGATGGGGTATAAACAAAAAATATACCTCATCTCTTTAATTTAATAAGACATACAAGTATACATTTTTTAAGAAGCATTATTGATATCCTCTCTAATGATATAGAGCAATTGAAATATAATAGATTACTGTTAGGATAATGTAAATGTAGAAGATATTAAATCAAATCTATAATTGCAACACCTTTGTGTTGTAAAATAACCAATCTTTGTTTAATAAAGACCTCTTTTATACAGAGATTTTAATAATCCTTATTTAAAAATTCATTTATCATTCGTGCATTCATGGTATGTAAATCCTGTTGAATGTTTTTTCACTGGAGTTGGAAGGTTTCATCTATGCTTCTACTTATGTAGCTGAAGCATACTCGCTCTGGAATTTTTAAGTGGGTCATTTTTTTACCAAAGAGAGCACAGAGAATTTACACAAAGTTCACAATGTAGGGACAAAACATGTTTTGCCCTCATCTCCTCCGTGTCCTTTGTGTAACATTTCCTTTATGACCTTTATGGTTTATTCTTTTTACTATCAAGAACCCAGATAGATTTTTTTCTAACTACTAATAAGTTTTTTTAACAAGAGTAGCACAGGTGTTCTTACCTGTGCTATCAATATTAAAGAAGCAAAACTGTTTTAAAGAAATAGTTTTGTTTATCAAAAAAATGTAGAGATGCGATATTTCGCATCTCTACATTTATAATCAATTCAACTTACAGTTTATAAGCCAGCACAATAGCCATCTTCGCCACCTTCACATGGATGATAACCACCCGAATTGAAGAACTGTATGAGGCGAAGCAATTCGCTCAAAGAGATTGTCCAATCCGCAGGTTTATAGTCGGATGCATGTGGTTGACATGTCTTATCTCCTTCCAAACCGGGAGCATATCCATCTTCACCCTGTGGATCGCAATGATAACCACCGGAATTGAAGAATTGTATTACACGAAGTAATTCAGATAAGTTTATCTGCCAATCGCCGTTTCGGTCGGCACTATGTGGCGGTGTTGGAACTTCACCTTCAATGACTCCTTCTGGTGTTCCCTCCGGCGTTCCTTCACCTTCGATAACTCCTTCGGGAATTCCTTCGGGTGTCCCTTCACCCTCTACCACTCCTTCGGGTGCTCCTTCCGGCGTTCCTTCACCTTCGATGACTCCTTCGGGTGTTCCCTCGGGCGTTCCTTCACCTTCGATAACTCCTTCGGGAGGTAGTTCACCGGGTCTGTCTTCGGTAATAAGAAGTTGATAGCCATTCTTTAATGGAACAGGACCCACAAGGAACATCGTATATACACCACCGGGCAAGAACTGGACTCCTTCCTGTGCAACAATTATTTCTTCAGGCAAACCTGCCTTAGAAATAACAATATCCAATGTATCAGGAGCACTTATCCCATAATAAGATGTCGAGGAAAGAGCAGAAATATTGGAGAATAAGGGTGTTAACTCCGGTGGCCAACCAATGAAACTAAAGTCTACACTATGTCCATCTTTAACGGCATTTACAAAGCGTATATTAGCAAAACCTTCTGCCGGGGCACGGTTATCATCTTCTAATGTGAACAATTCAAGACTGTCTACCCAACCTGTTGCCACAAGGGTTACACTGCTATCACCCAAAACATCTAAGGTTGTAGAGATAATAGGAGCATTTGAACAGGTATTGTATTCTCCTGTGCCCGGTAATATTCTCAAATTGTATTCATTTGAGAAGGCAGTTCTATATTCTGTAGCAGAAGGATATTGAGCCAAAACGAATATCGGCAATCCATTCATACACACATCCAGAGATTGTGAATCAAAACTTGCGTTTACAAACCGTATCTGACCCATACAATCTAACTGGGCTCTCAATTCTCCTTCTGGATAATCACTGCTGGTAATCAGGACATATAATTCCTGACCTGTAATAAGTTGTGCTTCCTCTGCTGTTAGAACCCTTTCTATGGGGGAAACGGCACTACCTAAATCTAAGACGAGTTCTCCATTTTCTCCGATGCCACCCGCATAAAGACCAGCAGAAACTGGATTGGCAACAGTATGTTCCACAGTTATTTTATAGGATATATTCTGTGTATCAAGATATAAGATAGTATCTACATATACCGTGCCACTTGAAACGGGTGGAACTGGAGGAACTACACGGTTATTTTGTAGATTAATATGGCAACCGCTCATCATGGTGCAGAAATCTGGACGAAATTCTGGCATTAAAGCCGCATCTGTATATCGTATAATTTCTATTTTTTCTTGTTTCCATTCTTTTCCAGACTTTCCGAACAGTGCGGGACAATATTGAACTAAACTTGCACCTATTTCACCACGGTCTGTGATACCCGGTTGATTGCTTGTGCAAATTATTAAATGAGGGTTGGTTGATTCTGGCATAGATTCCAATTCTGCCTGGGTAATTCTATGTTTATACGGTGAAGTAGTAAATGGACCCGGGAAATTGTAAATTAATGGAGCCTCATTATTTTTCCCATCAAAGATACCAATTTGCGTTATTTTGCTCAGGGTGACTCCAGGTGTAATTTCAACATCCATATAAAATTCTTCTGCTTCAGGGTCAAACCATACCCTAAAAGAAAAACTCCCTTTTTTTGTGCTATTACTACCGGTATCTACTCCCTCTTTAGTAATTACACTGGATCCGACGCATTTTGCAATAAGTTCTCTGCAATATTCTTTATCAAACCATTCATACTCACAGCGATTGCTGGCACCATCACCGTCGGCGTCTGCATCCGGAAGTAAATCATTTAATCCCACATAATTTTCTTTATTCAGATACGGATTATCAAATCCCATTTCTTGTCCAAATTGGTCAAGAGTGGCTTTTCTTAACTGCTCGTCAAGAAGTGCAATCAATCCTGCAATAATACCAAAAGAACCTTCACCTTCTGCAAGGATAGAGCGTGGTTCTAAATCACCAATTCGAACTGCAATTTCGCCATCAGGGTATGCAATTGTCTTGGCAATGATATAAAAATTGTTCCAGTAACTATCATTAGGAAATACCTTGGTTGCATCAATCATAGCGAGTTGCTCTGGTGTAACTGTATATTCAATTGACAAATTGGTTTTTCCAAAATCAATAGACCACCAGGTTTCCGATGTAGCCACATTTACTGCCGTGATTGAGGTTATTCCTTCAATATTCGTGATGTCAATATTGAAAGTAATTCCTGTAATGTTTGTCCCAGCTTCATCTAAAGTTTGGGTCATCTTAACGAAGCCCTTTGCTATAGATGGTGTCGGTGGATTAATTACTCCTCCATTCATATAACCTTCAAACTGATTGGGAGTAGGTTGAGAATAAATTGTATAGTTACCATCACCTAAAGTTAGATAGGCAAGAAAGATTTCCTGAATCCCGGGAATTAAACCCGGTAACAATGCAGAGAGAGTGGGTCCCATATCTGTCTGGAATTGAGTTAAATTATGTGTCCACGCATTGTAAACTTGTTCATGGGTTAATATACCATTATCAAATGTTACATCATTGCCTATTCTCTGGATAAGCCCAAATTCGTTGGCAATATCTAAAATTCCATTTCCACTTAAATTGCCGATGAACTCTACCGCAGGAATTTCTTCAGAAGGTTGTTGTTCATCTCCAAGCCCAGTTGAAACTCTTAATCGAACATTACTCCCTGGAATTACCCGTTTATTTGCTCCGGGGTCGGTGCGAATGACCTGTCCTTCCGGTACAGAAGGATGAGGTGTATAGAAAGTGTCAACGACATTAAAGCCCCATGCCTTTAATACAGTGCGTGCTTGTTCCTCTGTTAAACCAGCCACATTAGGTATTGGTATCGTACGCAAGTCTGCGTATATCTTACCATTTAAATCCATGCTATTCGGCTGGAACATGTCAAGAAAATACTGAAATTCCCCAAGGTCTACACCTTCCAAGAGCGAATTTTCAAGTACCTTCTGAAGACTGTCACAGAAGTCCAAATTAAGGGACTCTGCTCCCGCTATTAACGGGAGACCTGCCAAAACTACAGCAACCATAATACTTACAGATTTCACTTTTAACATATAACCATCCTCCAGTTATTGTTTTTTTACATTGTTATATTATTAGTATACTTTTATCACAGCCAAAAAACAAATTCAATGTTTTCTATGTTTTCTATTTCTTTATCTTATATATTGTCTTATATAATAATCTTATCATATTTTCATAAATAATACTAATTTTTTATTGGGGCGTTTATTTTATGGGAATTGGAGGTATCTAATATGAGTAGAACGAAAAAAAATATATTCCTAAACTGTTTCGCATATCCATTAACATTTATCATTACTTTATTTCTTTTATTGTTTAATATCCAAGAAATACATGGTTTAGATACGGGCACTGTAATTAAATATAAATTTTCGGTTCCATCGGAAAGGGTTTGGTTAGGTCCTTATTTATGGGCAAACCGACTTCAAGATTGGCGTTGTTCCACAGAAGGAATTAAAAGTGTAACAAAAGATATAAAACATGATTATCGCACCGTTCATATACTTAGTCATCGTATTGGCAGAGAAGAAGGAAATTTTCAGTTAAATATGGAGGTAAGACCTTTATCCGCCACATCAGAGGTTTTTGATAGTTTTGCAGGTTTTTTGATAGGTGCTGGCGGGGAAATGGACTTTCAATCATCAGCCTTAGTTCACCATAGTCCGGGAATTAATGGGGGAATTATGGGCGGGATGGATGAAAATGGTAGAGCGGTATTTCGCGACTTTACAAAGAAAAATGCCCCTGTAATTGGTAGTGGAAAAGTGCCTGCCCAATTCTGCCCTGCATACCGAATTCAACTTCAAGGGAACCAGAAAGGAGAGTGGATATACCTCTGGTTGTATGTTTTTAATGCAGAGACTAACGAACTATTGTCCGATGTTTCCCTTGAAAAAATGAATGCAAAACAAATAGAAGGAAATATCACTTTAGTATCGCATCCGGGTAAAGGTTCCATACCTGCTAATTTTATATTTCAAAATATAGAAATGAAAGGTAGCAAAGTAGCAGAGGTAAGTTCTGAAGAGAAAGATGTGGGTCCTATTGTAGGTGCTCTCTATACATTAAGTCGGGGCAATTTATATCTCTCCACTCAATTATTCCCGTTGGGAACGGGGGAAGGAGAGGAAGTCAGTCTGGAAATAGAACGGGGCATGAAATGGTTTGAGATTGCACGAACAAAAACAGACCGAGCTGCATGGGTTGCACGATTTGAAGTTCCAAAGTGGGATGGGAATAAAGATGTAAAGTATCGTGTAGTTACTCAGGCAAATGATATAAACGGCAAACTGCGGTCGTTCGCTTATTATGGAACTATTCGTAAAGAGCCAAAAGAAATGGATACCTTTGTAATAGCGGCTTTTACAGGTTCAAGAATGGTAGGAGGTGGAGGCGTGGATACAGGTTCGTATGAATGGACACCTGCAAAGGTTTGGTTTCCTCATGCAGACCTTGTCAGTAAAGTCAAACATCACAATCCGGATTTCCTATTTTTCTCCGGTGACCAGATATATGAGCATGCCAGTCCTACTCAAAAAGAAGTGGATATTTTAGATTATCTTTATCGCTGGTATCTGTGGCACTGGTCTTTTCGATACCTAACGCGAGAACGACCCACAGTTTGTATCCCGGATGACCATGATGTTTATCAGGGAAATCTCTGGGGTGCAGGTGGGAGACCAGCAAAGCAACAGGACGACGGTGGTTATGTTCATTCTCCCGAATTTGTTAATGTTGCACAAAAAACACAAACCGCGAACCTTCCTCCTCCTTTTGATCCAACACCCATTGAGCAAGGTATCACAGTTTATTATACAGACCTTGTTTATGCAGGAATTAGCATGGCTATTTTAGAAGACCGAAAATTTAAATCCTCTCCCAAAGAACTCTTACCCGATAGCCAGTGCGAAAATGGATGGTTTCAGAATTACAATTTTGACCCCAAGAAAGAAGCCGATGTTCCGAATGCTGTGTTATTGGGCGATAGACAAATGAAATTTTTAAATACATGGATAGAAGATTGGTCGCAAGGAACCCAATTCAAAGTGGTGCTATCTCAAACTCTTTATGCAAGTGCAAGTACACTACCGTCAAATGAGACAAAGGACGATGTTATACCAAAATTAGAACTCTATCCACCAGAAGAATATCCCGAATTTTATGCAATTAAAGCGGATGCCGATACCAATGGTTGGCCACCATCTGCACGGAACGAAGCCTTATCTCTGTGGAGAAAATGCTTTGCTGTTCATATCTGTGGAGACCAACATTTAGGTATAACTGTTCAATATGGGGTAAACGATTGGAACGATTCTTCGTATGCGTTTGCGGTTCCGGCAGTGGGAACTCGTTTCCCTCGTCGCTGGTATCCACCCCTGCCCGGAAAAAATCACAAAGAGGGTTATCCACGCTACACAGGGGAATATGAAGATGGTTTCGGAAACAAAATTACTGTGCATGCCGTTGCTAATCCTATGCTTTATGGAATAGAACCCCAAGAACTTTATAATCCTGCTACAGGTTATGGAATAATCCGCTTAAAGAAGAGCGACCGTACAATTACTTTCGAATGCTGGCCTCGATGGGAATCACCCGCTTTAGAAAATGCAAAACCTTTCATCGGCTGGCCTATTACCATTCAGCAACAGGATAACTACAAAGGTGAAATAAAAGGGTATCTACCGACGCTAAACATACAGGGGATACAACAACCTGTAATCAAAATCCGAAATGCCGAAGACAACAGCCTTGTATATGCTCTTCGCTTGACCATACCAACTTTCAAGCCGTTTGTATTCCGTGAAGGCAAATACAACATCGAAGTGCTTGACCCAGATAACAACAAAAAACAAGAAATAAATAATGTAGAAATAGTGCCTTCCGGAGAAGAAAAAACATTAGATATAAAATTGTAATAAGTTATAGTGTTGCAGGGTGTTTTTGTGTGGTAAAATGAAAACACAAGAATAAATTCATCTATAAAGGAACGAAAGGGAATAAATATGAAAAGGCAAAGTATTCAAAGAGGGGGATTTCTCTTCATCACCATCACAACATTTGTATTACTCGTATTACCCATTTATGCAGACGAGACGGACACAATCAAATCTGTTCTTCAATCTGCAAAAAAAATGGCTATTTCTATTGACACATTCCCGGATGAATTTGTTATATCTGTATCCCCTGTTCGACAGACTTTACAAATCATTCATAGTTCAGCACGCCTTGCAGGAGCGTTAATTTCAGAAGTTCAAAATGAAAATTATCGGAAGGATTTGCAAGCAGTCGTGGGGGATTTAAATGGCACACAAAAGTTTCGGGAAGCCATACTTGAAACATTAAAAACAAAGTTATCCGCAGAGTTTATTGAAGTTCCGCCTTTAGGGTCAACTGCCAAGTATACTACAGACCGAGAAGCCCAACAGGACCGAATGAACCAACTCAACAGTAAAGGGATAGATGTCCTATTAGACCTTAAAATCACAGCAGGAATTTATGGTCCTGAGGGGGAAATGTTTTTTCGTATGAATGGAAAACTTTACGATGTAAGAAAATCAAAAACATTGTGGAGAGACGAATTCGTTATTACACCATCTGTAGAATTTAAAGTAAACCAATCGTTTAACACCTATTTTAATCCTTTTAAATCCAATATGTTTTCCCCTCGATTATCAATGTCTAAAAATGCACTAACTCGATGGACTGAAAATAACGGTGAGAATTTCAAAAAAGCAGAAGATTTCGGAATACAATTATCCGTGGCACAATTGTGTGGAGCATTGCAATTAGATATTTCAGAAAATTACTACTTCTCATGCGGTATCTCAAAACTCTATGCCCGAAAGGCAAAACAGGCAGTTCCTTTCTTTGAAAAGGCATGGAACATGAACCAACAAAAGCCAGAGCGAGGTAATGCTCTCGTCGTCGCTCTGTATAAAGCCAAAAAGATAGAGGAAGCCATTAAACAAGGCGAAATAGTTATCCAAAGCCCCGAAGGACAAAACTATCCTGTGGTGTATTACAATCTGGCATATATACTTGTTGATAAAAAGAAAAATCCTGAAAAGGCAAAGGAATATTATCAACGATACTTAGAACTTTCAGGTGTTTCGGATGCTAAATTAGAGAAAAAGTTGCAACAATTTCAAAAGAAGCAATAGCCTTCTTCCACATGTTTAGTTCAGAACAAATTAACAACCTGGTTAAAGCAATCATTATTCTCCTTATCCTCGTAGTTATTTTAGGTGTAGGTCTGTACAAAATTACTAATCACGGATTGTATCTATCTCCCGATTCTTATATCTATCTCGATACAGCCCAAAATATTCATCATGGACGCGGAATTGTTCATTCTTTTGTTCTTACCAGCGAATTGGGACAATGGAAAGGCGGCAGATCTTATATTCCCGTGGGCTACTGGGCGCCCGGCTTCCCCATATACATACACCTTATAAAAAGTATAGGGAAAAATATCTCCTTTGCTACCGCAGGCGCCATAGGTGTATGGGCGGCTTACATTCTTACTTTAATTTCCCTGTTCTTCTTGCTTGCCTGCACCTACAATTTTCGGGTAGGTATATGGGGGATTTTTTTTATATCTATTTATTATCCTATCCTATACACCTATTCCTGGGTATGGAGTGATGGTATTGTTATTCCCCTGATACTTATTTCCCTATGGCTGATAATGGAAAACCAAAAACCTTATTATAGATCCCGACTCTTTCTGGCAGGTATTCTGGCAGGTATTGCTTTTTCCATCCGATATATTCTTGGGATACTATTTCCTTACGGTATTTCTACAATTTTTGTGCTTACATTGTTCACTCAAAACAATGTTTCCCGAAAAATAAAAACAGTGCAATGTATCCTGAACAGTTTTATATATTTTTTCGGTTGGGCATGTCTATCCACGCCTGTTGTCGTTCGCAATCTTGCAAATACAGGAACCCTTCTGGGAACTTCAAGACCTGCAAGTCATATCCCCATATTCAAGAATATACAGTACGCTCTTGTTTCCTTAACAAGAGAGATTTTTCCTCCGATGATTATCCCCTCAGAAATCCAGATACAAGTTCTTTTTGCTTTGTTCCTTATTTATTTGCTTTTCCTGTTTATACGAAAAAACTGGGCATGTATAAAGCCATTTATTTATGACAAATTTATACTTATATTTGTCTGCTGGGGACTTTTATATTTTATTAGCATAACGCTATATGCCTCCTTTTATCAGATAGACACACTGGGACATCGGCTACTACTTCCTTTCAGCATAGTCTTGATAATTCTAATATCCGTTCTCTCTGAAAAAATAATCTCTTCTCCCTATTGGCTTTTAGCACCGGGGCTTGTTTTGGCAGGAGTATGTTTTTGTTATACATATCCCATTGATAATTCCCCGTTCTATACTACTACCACCGTTATGAAAGAAAATACCCGTGGAGAATGGATTTGTTTAAATACACAGCCGGGAGATTGGATTATTGGGGATTCAACCTTTGACATTCACTTACTATGTGATAATCGCCGTAGTTATTGTTTCGTTCCTGGTGCCATTAGGGATACACCTCCCAGCAAAAAAGATGTTGATACATTCTTTCAGAAAATACCTTCAAATACAACCAGGGTGTTTATAGTGCTTCGCAAAGCAGTCCCGTTGGAAGAATTATATTACGATAGTTGGATCCAATATTACGGGGATGTCATTACAGAGTTGTTCTTTACAGGGAAATATGGAAACATTGTTGCGGTGAGTATATATTCAGGAAAAGGTTTTCTATCGGCAGAAATTCGATTACAAGAATAATAAATAAGAGATATTATTTCTTGATTCCTACATTAAGTTCATGATATAGTTATATAAATTTTATGCAGTAGAAATGCACAAAATATATAAAATTTATGCACTAATATGAACAAATATATCTTACAACAAGTAGTTATAGACCAGAAAGGTGAATTAGACTATCTTTACAAACGGGATAAAATAGTCGAACGCACCCTATTACATGCCTATCAGAAACAGGCAAATTCGGAAATCATCAAAGTTATCACCGGGATAAGGAGATGTGGCAAATCCGTATTTGCTCATCAACTATTCCAGGATAAACATGTAGCATACTTAAACTTTGATGATGAACGACTATTCTCTTTAGAAACAGAAGACCTGAATACCATCATCGAGGTATTTTTCGAGGTGTATGGAAACTTCAAATACATCATATTCGACGAAATACAAAACATACCTCGATGGGAATTGTTCGTCAATCGTCTTCACCGTCAGGGTTTTAATATCATCGTAACAGGGAGTAATGCAAAACTATTAGGGCGTGATTTAGCCACCCATTTAACAGGGCGGCATATCTGCTTGGAGTTGTTTCCTTTTTCCTTCGCAGAATATTTAAGTTATTACGGGATACAAACCAAAGAGATACTATCTACTCGAGATACCGCCTTGATAAAAAGGAAATTTAATGAATACCTTGCAAACGGTGGTTTTCCAGAGACACTTAAAGAAAGTATAGACACAAAATCCTATTTGCGGTCATTGTATTCCACCCTTATCACAAAGGATGTTGTGCTACGACATAGGATAAAGTATGTAAAGTCCATCATGGATATAGCCAACTATCTTATCACTCATCATTCAGGCTTTGTAAGTTTTAATAAGATAAAAAATATCTTCAACCTGAAAAGTATTCACACGGCTTTGAATTACACCCTATTTCTGGAAGAAGCCTACCTGTTTTTCTTTGTCCGAAGGCTTACGAATAAATATAAAGAAAGTCTGCTTGCTAACAGGAAGTGCTACTGCATAGACCCCGGGATAATACAATCGTTAAGTTACAAGACATCGGCAGATAAAGGAAAATTATACGAGAATGTCGTTGCTTTGGAACTTTGGCGAAGAAAGTATCTTGACGATACGGAATTCTATTATTGGCAGGATATCTATAAACGCGAAGTTGATTTCGTAATACGAGCAGGAACAAAAATAAAGCAGTTAATTCAAGTTTGTTATAACATAGATAGTCATGAGACAAAAAAACGAGAATTGGATGCACTTATAGCTGCCAGTAAGGAATTGAAGTGTAATAACCTTCTTATCATCACGGAATATACCGAAGCAGAAGAAATGGTAAGTAGAAAAAGAATTCGTTATATCCCTCTCTGGAAATGGCTTCTTCAGACAAATTCGATATAATACCCAAAGTTTACAATAACAACATTACTGCATAAAATATATGAATTTTATGCAGTGCCAGTGCATAAAATTTATAAACAATATTTTCATGCTAATCGAATACATTGGTAATAGATGAGATATATATTATCCCTCTTCATTTGCTACAATGTAATACACAATATTCAATTTCATTTATATACCATTAAAGGAATCCATTATGGCGATAGAGACAACTCCTTTAAATTATTCTATTCGTGAAAAGATGAATTTTGATGAAAGGATTGCCCTTATCACAGGAGCAAGTCGTGGAATAGGCAAAGCCATTGCCTTTGGATTGGCAGAACTCGGAGCCCATGTTATTATCACGGCAAGAAATGCAGAGCCATTAGAGGAAACAGCCAATGAAATTAATTCAACGATAGGGAAGGCAACCCCTATAACATGCCATAGTGCTCGCAGCCAAGATATTACAAGATTGTTTGAGTATATCCAGAACAATTTTGGCAGGCTGGACATCCTTGTAAATAATTCTGCTACCAATCCCTACTTTGGACCTATACTCGAAGCCCCAGAAGCCGTATTTGACAAGACTTTCGAGGTCAATTGCAAAGGTTACTTTTTGATGTCACAACATGCCGGGAAAATGATGGTATCACAGAGGAAGGGGGTCATTATCAACATTGCCTCTATCGAAGGTTTACAACCTTCTCCCTTTATGGGGATTTATTCCATGACCAAATCTGCCGTAATTATGTTGACAAAAGTCCTGGCTCGTGAGTTGGGTCCTGCCGGTGTTCGTTGTAATGCCGTATGTCCAGGGCTAACCGAAACACGGTTTGCATCTGTTTTGGTGGATACACCCGAAATTCGAGAACGATATGTTCAGACTACTCCCTTAGGAAGACATGCCCAGCCGGAAGAAATTGTTGGAGCGGTGATTTATTTAGCATCCGATAGTGCCTCCTATACAAATGGTGCTATCCTTGTTTGTGATGGTGGAAAGACTGTCTAATTATAAAATTGTTCATCACAGCAGGGATTAAAAAAATTAGCGAAATATATTTTTTATCAACCGAAAGAGAAAAACAAGGACATAGGCACTCATGGAAGTAAGGACGATGATAGGTCCGGCAGGCAGATCCAGTTTATAACTACCTATCAGTCCCAAAGTACTGGTAAACATACAAAGAACCACAGAACACAGCATTAATAAGGAAAGACGCGATACCCATTGCTCTGCAATCAGCACAGGAAGAGACAATTGAGCCAGAACGAGAATAATTCCTACCATAGGCATCATCATCACTACCGTAACCGCAGACATAACCAGCAAAAGTAGGTTCAGAAACATTACAGGAATATTCCGCACACGGGCAAATTCCTCATCAAAACAATAAGCCCAGAATTGCGGATAATATATAAGAGCAATAGCAAGAATAACAATATCCAGAAAGATAAGATTTTTAATTTCATTTTTTGTAATTAGAAAAGTACTACCGAAAAGATAACTCATGGGATCAATATAGCCGGGCGTATATGCTAAAAAAACCATCCCGATCGCCATCCCAACTGCCCAGATAGCACCGATAACCGCATCTTGTCTTCCTGTAAGATAGTTAGATATAAAAGAAATAACACACGCGGAAAGAATCCCAGCTATTAGTGCCCCATAAAAGGGAGTTATGTAATGTATCTGGTATCGGTGCTGTAAAAACAGCGACACACCAACACCCGCAAGTACAGAATGCGAGATAGCACCCACAAGAGAAACCATATTTTTTGTAACTACATACGAACCGACAATCCCAAAACTAATACTTGCTAATATTCCCGATATAAAAGCATACCGCAGGAATGGAAAATTGGGGTCAACAAATGCATGCCATAATTCATTCATGGTTATGGTGCTCCTGAGCTTGGATAAATCCATGATGAACCAATTCCACATGGCTTCCATACAAATCACGAATAATTGCACCCGTGAGTTTGTTTGTAGGATGTTTCTGTACCGTTCTGTTAACACACACTACCGTGTCCACATAGTTAGATACAAACCCGAGGTCATGAGAAACCAGAATAACCGTCAATTCCTTGCTAATTTGTTTCAATAAATCCATCAAATTTTTTTCTGCAACGGTATCTACATGGGCTGTCGGTTCATCAAAAAGAAGTATCTCAGGTTGGCTCACCAAAGCGCGAGCAATCAATACACGCTGGCGTTGTCCCCCGGAAAGGCTGCGAAACATCTCCTTGGCTAACGAACTTAATCCTACTTTCTCTAATGCTTCTCGGGCTTTATTACGCGACAAAGAAGAAAAACCAAACCACTGCCGTTTGTGAACAAGCCCCATCAAAACAACCTCTAACACTGTCGCCGGAAAAGACAGGTCTAATTGAAAATATTGCGGCACATAACCTATTCGGTCCCGCTTCCTCTCCGGTTTCTCACCAAAAATATGAATGCTCCCCTTTTGAGGTTGCAAAAGCCCTAACATAAGTTTCAATAGCGTTGTTTTTCCGCTACCATTAGGACCAATAATAGAAACAAATTCATGAGCAAATATGTCCAGATTCACATTTTCAAGGATGTATTCCTTCTGATATGAAAAATACAAATCCTGTATGCAAACCGCCGGAGGAGAAGTTTTTCTTAATAAGGGGTTTAACTTTCTGTCTTGTTCTAATATTTCTGTCATAATGCTTTTTGACTATTACCTTCTTATTTATAGGATGCAGATACCTTCTCTGCAATAAATAAATAGTTTTTCAAAATATCCCGTTCAAAATCATTCATTACTTCTACTCTACCTCCTATGGCTTTTGCAATAATCTCTGCGGGTTTCGGGTCAAATTGCGGTTGAATAAAAATAACCTTTGTCCCTTCTTTCTGCATCTGTTCAAATAATAGTTGCATCTGTTTCGGCGAGGGACTTTTTCCCTCCATCTCAATGCAGACCTCATGCATACCGTAATATTCCGCAAAATAACCAAAAGCAGGATGGTAAACAAAAAAACTTTTCCCTTTATGGGGTAACAATATTTGTTTAATTTTATTATCCATTGCTTCGAACTCGTTCAGCCATTTTTCATAATTTGCCCGATACTCTTTTTCTCCTGCAGGATTGTATTTAACCAGAGTTGCATATATATTGGATGAAATAACTTTTAAATTTTCAGGGCTGAGCCAGCAATGCAAATCTTTATCCTCCTCATATTCATGAGAATGTCCATGTTCATGTTCCAAATGCACATGCCCTTTACGCCACTGAACATTATTTGTTACATCTACGCAAGCCACATTACTTTTAACCTTCGTCAAAGTTTTTACAATCTTCAGTTCATAAGGAAATCTTGTATAGAAAAATGTTTTTGCGTATGATAATTTTTGTAATTGGGACGGAGATATATCAAAAGTATGGGGATTTACATTGGAACCGCAAACAATATCTACCTTTTCGTTGGGAAGCACCAAGTGGTCAAGAATCCCCGCAATAGGTGGAGTGCCTGCATAATAAACAGTCCCTTCCTCTACAGCATACAACATCGGTAGACAGAATAAAAGTAAAAAAACAAAGCAAAAAACTATCGAAGGAAAACATACTTTCATCTTATTTAAAACCCCTCTTTTATTTTTTCGAGGATTGTGTACAGGTCAGATGACGCTGATTGCATTCTTTACAAATTACAACCTCATGATTTTTCAAAAAATTCTGTAAATGGTTCCTTTGCGAAGCAGAAATTAAACCCGTTCCACCACACAAAGGACAGACATTATTCAAAGCCATCAAGATGGCATTACGAATAAACTCGGAGCGGTTTGTAATTCCTTCCAGAGCCTCCCAGAGTGCTTTATCCGCCTTGAACGAGATAACTTGGGGTTCCGAATTAGCCGACATATCTCCATTTCCTTATATAAAGTTTTTTCTTAAACACAAATGGTATTACATTGTAATACCATAAACGGAGAAACTATGTCAACTCACTGGAAATCTCCTCCCCATTTAGCCGCCTAAAGGAACACTACCATAACGGCGAAGATATATAATATCCGTTGTTGCCCGTGGATGTTGTGTTAATAAATACATGACGGTATGGGCTACATCTTCGGGCATCATCCAATCACTCATATCACGCTCCGACATGTTCTCCTGACTAAGTCGCGTAATAACACCACCGGGGCATATTGCATGCACACGAATGTTATACGGTTTCATTTCCATTGCAAGAGTGGTGGTTAACCCAATAACGCCATGTTTGGAGGCACAATATGCAGACTGTTTTGGAATAGGGCGTAAACCCGAAACACTGGAAATATTGATTATGGTTCCGCTTTTCCGTTGTATCATATTCGGTAGAACAGATTTAGTTACTATAAAAGTGCCCGTAAGATTTACATCTATCGTTTGTTTCCACTCTTCTAGAGATAGTTCTTCAAAAGGTTTGAATTTTGCAAATCCCGCATTGTTAATCAGTATATCTATCTGTCCCCATTTTTGAAGGATTGTTTCCACACATTGTTGAATTTGTTCGGGATGAGTTATATCTGCGATAAATGGAAGGGCTTTCCCATTTTGTTTTTCTACTTCCTGAACGGTTTCCTGAACTTCCTTTTCGGTCCGTGCAAGAACGGCTACGGCGACATTTTCCTGTGCCAGTGCTAAGGCTATAGATCTACCAATTCCTCTGCCTGCGCCTGTTATTAACGCTACTTTTCCTTGCAATGACATTGTTTTCATATCCGTTCCTTTTTTATATTGTTTTATGTGGTAAATTATACCGAAAAAGGATGTTGAAATTTTAAAGATAAATTTTTATGAGGTTTTTTATGAATAAATATTTTAAATTTTTTCTATTCCTACTTATAATCTTTAACTATCAAACAATTTACGCAGAAGAAATTGTTCTGGATAGTGGTTCAATCCAATGGGTATTTGAAGCCGAGCATGGATTGCTAAAAGAAATCCGTTCCCGTGCCTATCCTGAAAAGAATTTTGTCTTTGACCCGCCTTGCTCACTCTGGAAACTTAAAGGGAAGGATTTACTTTTCGACGCAGAGGGAAAAAACATTTTATTTTCTTTCTCCTCTAACGATAATTTCATGTCCTTCCAATGGAGACCATTACCCGACGATAAAAACAAGGATAATGCCCAATGGGAAGTTTCATTACAAATGAAACCCACAGATGGATATACATTAGAACTATTATTCACCTGTAAAACAACGCAATCCTTATTTGATGAACTTACCCTTCCTAAAATAAACAATATATCCATGAGACCCGATGCATATCTCGTTATCCCCTACTGGATGGGTGAAATTTATGACAGCCGTGTTTATATAGATAAAAATAAAGGGTTTAAGGGTGAACGCCGATGGGAGTATCCCGGGACATTATCTATGCAATGGATTGGAATATACAATTCTTCCAATTTTGGTCTCTGTCTATGGACAAAGGACACACAACAAAACTTTAAGTCTGCACACATTCATGGTGACGGTGAAAAAGGAGGTATGGGTTGGACACATCTACTACATGAAAATAAAAATGGAGAAATCTGTCTATCCTATCCTATATGCATAACGGCTATTCATGGTAATTGGTATGATATGGCTCTGTTATATCGCCAATGGGCACGAAAACAGTCCTGGGCAGAAGAAAGCAGGAAAAAGCGGAAACAAACGGCACCATGGGTTGAGGACACTGCGTTATGGGTCTGGAACCGTATGGAATCCGAAAAGGTGCTATTGCCTGCAATGGATTTGGCAAAACGATTACAACTCCCTGTATCTGTTTTGTGGCATTGGTGGCATGGCTGTGCCTATGACATCGGTTTTCCAGAATATCTACCCCCACGCGAAGGAAATATTTCTTTCGCAAATGCACTGGAACATGCAAATAAGGAAGGTATCCACGCCCTGATATATGTAAATCAACGGCTGTGGGGGACAAATACCCGTTCCTGGAAAGAAAAAGAGGCGGAACGCTACGCAGTAATAGGTAAAGATGGTCGTATGCATACGGAAATATATAATATCTTTCAACCTTCTCCATGTGTTCCTATGTGTATGGGGACAGAATTCTGGCATAAAACACTACTTGATATAATGGTACCCACATGGCTAAATACCGTAGTTGCGGGTTTCTATCTAGACCAGGCATGTGCTTCACTCCCTTGCTTTGCAACTAACCACGGACACACTCCTGGTGCAAAAGACTTCTGGATGAAGGGTTTCCAACAATTAACATCTCAATTGCGGACTGAATGCCAACCCCGTAATAATGACACGGTAGTTCTCGCAGGTGAAGGTTGTGGTGAAGCATGGCTCCCTTATCTCGACCTATTTTTAAGTTTGCAGGTTAGTAAAGGACGATATTCCTCTGGCGATGGCTGGCGACCCGTTCCTCTTTTCCAGGCTGTATATCATCCTATATCCATACAATTTGGTAATTATGCATCCCTGACAGAACCTCCTTACGATACCCTCTGGTCAGGTGAATTTGCCCCATCAGAACCCTTACGCACATTGGATAAAAAATGGAATACACAATTCCGCTATGAACAGGCATGTGCCTTTGTATGGGGACAACAACCTATGATTGCCAATTACAAAAAAGAACTATGGGATGAACGAAAAGAAGAATTAGAATTTACCCTGAAACTTGCAACACTTCGTTATAAATTTCGTGAATATTTTCTCCATGGCGAACTTTTAAAACCTTTGACCGAAGACATGTCGGATAACTGGGAAGAAATTTGTCTATCCGTATATGCATATCGTAAAGAAGGAGGAAAGATTTTTAATCGTCGTGGAAATATCTTATTGACTATGCCCTGGCGAACAGATAGTGGAAAAACAGCATTAGCCGTTGCAAACGCAGATAACCAGGAACGACTGTTAGAGTTTACCATCCCATCGAAAGACTGGATGCTTCCTGATGAGGGTAAAATTATAAAGCACAATAGTAACAACTCTATTATCGTAGGTTCCTTTTCCAACGGCACTATCCATTTCTCTCAGGTAATTGAAAAACAAGATGCCGCGCTCTTTGAATTTCAATAGATATGTCTGACGGGTCTGACTAACCTAATCTGTCCATCCTCATTACATTTTATTCACTCCCTTTAATTTCAGTATAATCAAACAGTTTTTTCTCAACCTGATATAACAATCCATCAAAAAGAGAACTTCTCATGAGCCAATCCCAAGAAAACCATACTCCACCTCAAAAAGATAATGTTGTAGTTTCTGTCCCTCGTATATTATCTGTTGATGCACTCCGCGGCTTTGATATGTTCTGGATTATGCAAGGCAAAGAAGTTATTGTTAGTTTAATTGTCTTAATACTGGGCAGTGTGCCTCCGTGGTTACAGTATCAATTATCACATCCGGAATGGGAAGGATTTTCCGCATGGGATATGATTATGCCTCTATTCCTTTTCATCACGGGTGTAACCATACCCTTCTCTATGAACAAATATATACAGGGGCAGGGAAGTCGTAAGAAATTTTATATACGGCTGTTTCGCAGAGTTCTCTTACTCTGGATATTAGGTATGATTGCCCAGGGAAACTTGCTCTCGTTTGATATAAATAAACTCCACCTGTTCAGTAATACCCTACAAGCCATTGCCGCAGGTTATTTCATAGCATCGCTCGTGCTTTTATATGTGCCATTGCGTTTCCATATAGTCATTACCGCATTGTTACTTGTTATATATTGGATATGGATGATGTTCCTTCCGCTACCAGGTATTGGTAGAGGTATTCTCCAGCCCGAGCAAAACTGGGCAATGTATATAGACGAACTTATTTTAGGCAGATTTCGTGATGGCACGCACTATACATGGATATTAAGCAGTTTAGGATTTGCTGCCACCGTTATGTTAGGAACACATGCCGGTTATATTTTGCGAAATATCCAGAGCCGATGGAAAGCCCTCGGGGCTTTAGTCGCTGTCGGAATTTTATGCCTGTGCTTAGGATGGCTATGGTCATTCCATTTCCCGATTATCAAGCATATATGGAGCAGTTCTATGGTATTATGGTCTGCGGGATGGTCATTCTTACTACTGGCTTTATTCTACCTGATAATGGAAATAGGTGGGCTAACGACATGGGCTTTCCCATTCATGGTAATAGGTTCGAATGCAATTATTGCATATATGGGGGCTCCGTTTATTAAAAAAGGAATATTATGGATTGCAGGGAATCGGCTTCCTCCCTTCGTTATTCATCACATCATCCCTGTTTCCGTTCTGCTTATTACATGGAGCATTTTATACCTGCTCTACCGCAAAAAATGGTTCCTTCGTGTATAATTAAATATAAGCATAAAAACGAACTATTTTTGGGCTCGCTTTTTCTGGATAGCAACCATCAAACCCATAGCGTTAATACGCGGGTCATCTCCGAGCCAATTCATGGCTGCCTCGACATCCTTTACACCACACCATAGAATCTGCTCCCTTGTTGCTTCAACAACTCTTGGATGCAACCAATCCATTAATTTCTCATCCGCTATGTTTTTATCAAGGGCTGTCTGCATAATCACATTCATCGCCGATAGGGAACGAAGTAAAAGAGTAGAGCAATGGGCTGGATTTCGATGAATACCGTAATGTGGTAAAAACACATAATCCGGGTTCAACGATATAATCCGCTGTATAGTTTTTTCCGCTTCTACAGGGTCAAAATCAGCAGGGGCTGTGCTTATAATCATAAATTGTGTGTCATAAGTCTGTGGGTCAGACTGCCCCAAGCCAAATGAGTCCCCTGTGAAAACGCCATTTGTTTTATCATCATATATACAAATATGATGCGTTGCATGTCCTAAAGTGTGCATAAAATGCAATCTGCGTTCACCCCATTCCAGCGTTTCATCATCGGCGACAATTTGTATTCTATCTTCGGGCACGGGTTCGATTTCACCAAAAAGTTGTGTAAACAACGGTTCGCCATAAACGGCACGAGCCCCTTCAATCAACCGCTCGGGTTTTGCAAGAAATTTCGCTGTTTTCGGATGGGCTATCACCTTTGCATTTGGACAATGCTTCAATAAAGCAAAAGTTCCCCCCGCATGGTCAAGATGAACATGGGTAACAATCAGATAATCCACATTTTCCGTTGGTATCTTATATTCTTCCAACGCTCTTAAAATATAGGGGACAGCAAATACGGTATTATTATCCACAAAACTTGCTCGATTGCCTTCTATCAACATAAATGAACATGCTCGTAACGGTACCTGATAATGACAATCAATCGGAACCAATATTTCAGAAAGAACCTTTGACATTTTTATTCCCTTTCTTTTCTAAATTATTTAACATCTACTAATCCCAAAGAATTTCCCTTCCCAAAAATTATAACAATGATAACAATCCTGAAAATACAGCCCCTACTCGAATATGGGGACTTTAAGTAATTCTCCGTCTTTGAGAGCGGATTGATGAGCAACAAAACCCGAAGCGGATAAATTCAGAGCCATCGCTATATCAATAAATGGACGCCGATTTTCTATGATAGAACGGATAAACTCATCTGTTAAATAACCATGGGAACCACCGTGTCCGCCCGCATGCACAGTCGGTGGTAAGGGCGGTTTTTTAATATTGATTTTGGATACATCTTCCACACCTTCATAGTTTACTCCTGTTACCGAGCCTTTTTGACCCCGAACACGACCTATTTCTCCTTCAAATCCCGGTGTATCCCAACTAACCGCCATGCGTGCCATGCTACCTTCTTTTGTGCGGAATAGGGCTATCTCTGTCCCGAAGGAATTTTTATAAACATTATTTTCCTTCATCAAATGCTGGACTTTCGAGGGCATACCCATACACGAAACTTCCGTAAAATATCCTCCATTCACACAGATATAGTAAGCGTTGGAATGCGTGGGATACCACTGCGGTGGAAGACCAATTCTCCACCCTTTATAAGAATCCAGAGGGGTCTCCATATAGTGATAATACTCCCCTTCACAATAAACCAACTCACCGAGAGCCCCGGCTTTATACAAAGTCCGCATGGCATAGCAATCATCACGATAAGCACTGGTTTCCATTAGCATGTAATTAAGCCCTGTTGACTTCACCGTTTCATACAGGGCGTAAGCGTCTTCAAGCGAACCAAAAGAAGCAGGAACTGCTGATGCTACATGTTTCCCATGTTTCAATACTTCTATACAATGTTTCGCGTGATTAGGTGCGTCTGTAGCAACAAATACCGCTTCTATGTCTTTGTCTTTTACCATCTCTTCCAGCGAAGGATAGGTCTTTGAACAGCGACAATCCTTCGCTAAACCAGCACATCGCTCCGGTATCAAATCCGTTACTGCTACTACCTCCACATTGGGATGGTCTTGGAAACCAAATGCAGCACCAAATTTACACAAACCATAACCTGCAATCCCAACACGAATTTTACGGTCGGAATACGGTTCCCATTTCTTTTCTGTATCCGTATTTGAATGGGTCTCATCGAAACCCTTGATAACCTCCTTCTCTTGGGCAGAAAAGGAAGCATTGCTAACCATCATTCCCATACCCATAGCAAATCCTTTTAATAATGTTCGTCGTGTAAAATTTTTATACATACAAGCCCTTTCTATATATAACAATTACATCTGTTAAAATCATACTCCTATGTTAAAATAAAATGAAAATGCAAATCAAAAGATTTCTATATGTCGTTGAAAATAGACCTGTATAAAAAATTAATTACATGCTATCCCATAGATTGGGATGAATGGCAAAAAGAAATTTTGCTATATATATCCCTGCTGAAGGAATGGAATTCTTTATTAAGTCTTGTCTCTTCAAACGACCTCGAAAAAGATTGTATATCTCATATCGAAGACAGTTTAAGTCTTACACCCTATATTTCTTATATGATGAAAGATTGTCATGAAAATATCTGGTTAGATATAGGCACAGGGGGGGGCTTTCCTGTCATACCTATATTGCTTACTAAGAAAAATTTCCCTGCACTACTTATAGAACGAAAAACCAAAAAAGTTGGATTTCTACAAATGCTCATTTCCAAATTTAAACTTAAAAACACGAAGGTAGTTTGCGATATTTTCCCTGAATGTTTAGACCATATTCATATTAAAAAAGAAAATGTAAAAGTTATTACATCTCGAGGAATTGAAAAGCCTGAAAAATTGGCATTGTTTCTAAAACAATGGCTTCCAACAGGAACTTGTTTTCTCTGCCAAACACCTAATCTGGAACAAGTATTTGATGATAATCTATTCAAAAAAGAGCTTATTCATGACAATTTTACAAAACAAAATATGAGAAGAGGGAAACTTGTAATAATACGGAAGAAATAGGATAAAAATTCATATCAGTACCGAAAAGAGTATCTTTACTGCCAATAGATACCTTAATTGAAAAATATAGCATATATAGCATATCGGCAAAATCTAAATTTGTGCATTCGAATAATTTATCTGAAGCGTCCCCGCTTCTGGTATTTTTTCTTCCCTTATCCATCCATTCGTGACATAAAAACCCTGTAGAGGCGAAAAATCTTTCGCCTTTACCCCTCTGTATCCTTTGTGTTCTCTATGGATAATTTCTTTACCACAAAGTAGGGGCACGGCATGCCTCCTCCTACTACGATTGAGAAAGAAAATAAAAATCTATTACTTATGTCCTATAGTTTTTAAATAAAAATTCATTACTTTGTAACAAATTATAGTAATAAAAATGAAAAGAAAATACTTTTATCATCCGTGGTAAAAAATAACTTCTATCATAAAAAAATTGACAACAAACTTGTTAATATGTTATCCTAATGATAACAAGTTAATGCGTTATGCTTTTTACTACATTGAAAATAGGGGAGATTACCGTTGATACGATTAAACAAACGAGAACGGCTTAAATTTGTAAAAGAGGATTTAATTAATAAAATACTTGACCATCATTATCCTCCGGGGACTGATTTCCCGTCTGAAAAAATGCTGATGCAAGAGTATAGTCTTACCCGTGGGTATGTCCGTCAAATTTTGCATGAACTACAATTAGAAGGATACCTAACGAGTTCTCAGGGGAAGAGAACAAAAGTATGCTCCCCTGATAATTACAGTCCTTATCCTATAACCACGGAACAAACTACCTTTGCTATTGCCATGCAGGACCAGCAGACACACCATACCCAACGGATACTACAGGGATTTATGGAGGTTGCCGGCAAAAATCTCATTCAAACCATTTCCTATAATCTTTACTTCGATATTCATACAGAACAAAAGTTTTTACGAAATATAAAAAGGACGGGAATTCAAGGATTTGCTTTCTGGGCTCATTTCAACAATGAACATAATTGTGAACTTTTACAGAAACTAACACGCTCCCATTTCCCTGTTGTGCTTGTTGACCGTTATTTATCTCAAATCTCTATAGATGCCGTAGTTTCAGATAATGAATATATCGGAGAAAAATTAACGGAAACTCTTATTCGAAGAGGACACAAACGAATTGCCTTCATTTCTGCGGAACTGGATTCTACCAGTGCTTTTGATCGATATAAAGGTTATAAAAATGCTCTTCAAAAAAACCATATTGGCTTTAATGATTCTTTTTTGGCTGTCGGCTATGAAAATGAATTACCTGCTCTCTTATACAAACTCCTTGCGATGAAAATACGACCCACGGCAATGGTTTTTTCTTATGATAACCTTGCGAGGATTGCTTATCAGGAAATTACAAAATTGGGCTATAAAGTTCCCGATGAAATTGAATTTGCCACGCTTGGAGATGAAGGAGTTGCTCAAACTCATGGATTCTCCGCATGGATGTTTTGTCAAAGTAGTATTGAAATAGGACGCTTAGCATGTGAAAAACTTATACAGAGGATAGAAATGCCAGATAAACCTTACGAAGTAATTAAACTCTTACCCCATCCTTCAGAACCACAGTTATTTGAACCATGAATAATATAAGAAAAAATGTTTTTGATTTTATAATGATTAAATTTTAATTTAAGGAGTAATCAAATGTATAAAAAACAAACAGGTTTCACACTAATCGAGTTATTGGTAGTCATCGCTATTATCGGTATTTTAGCGGCTATTTTACTGCCTGCCTTAGCCCGTGCAAGAGAAGCAGCCCGCCGTTCGTCCTGTCAGAATAACCTGAAACAGATGGGATTGGTATTTAAAATGTATGCCAATGAAGCCCCGGGTGGGAAATTTCCACGCGTCCAGATGAGGGATTATCCCGGTACTACAATAAAACCGCAGTTTGCATTAGCCCCGGATATAATGTCTATTTATCCCGAATATCTGAATGATGCTAAGGTTCTGGTATGCCCTTCCGATACAGAAAATAAAATCTTTTTCCGTGATGAATGCGTTTTTAACGACCCTACAGGTCAACTAATAGCAACCAAATATCCGGATGCTCCTGCGTTTATTTATTGGCCCTATGAACAGGCTGGACACAGTTATTCCTACTTTGGCTGGGTATATGACAAATTTGACGAAGATCCAACGGACCCGGAAATGTCTTTGATTGCAAGTCAGATGGGTGTGCAGGTTCCCGCAGGAACAAAAGCACCTCGACAAATCTTTGAACATTGGGTTGACAAATTAGTTAATTGGTATCTCTTAAACAATCAGACTTATTCCGCATGTAAGCCGGATGAAGATGGAACGGTAAGTCCCGGGTTTGGAAATGCCGGAGGTTCCACAATATATCGTCTGCGGGAAGGGATAGAACGATTTCTTATTACAGACATTAACAATCCTGCGGAATCTGCAAAGGCACAAAGTTCCATTTTTATCATGTTAGACAATTACAGTTCTTTAGCCAGCGAATTTAATCATATTCCCGGCGGTTCGAATGTATTGTTTATGGACGGGCATGTCCAATTTATGCGTTACCCATCGGAACCACCTATGTTAGCCCGTTTTGCGGTTATTTTAGGTATCATCCAAAAAGGTGGTTCTTAATTTTTAGATAATTTGATTACCTATAGAACATAGGTAACAGATTTATATTTTCTTTCTCAATCGTAGTAGGGCACGGCACGCCGTGCCCTTACTTTGTGAAAAAAATTTAACCACAGAGGACACAAGGAAATTTTACACAAAGGACACAGAGGGGTAGAGGTGAAAGATATTTCGCCTCTACAGGATTTGTATGTCACGAATGGAAGGATAAGGGACGAAAAAATACCCGAAGCGGGGACGCTTTATCTACATAATTATGATGAAAAAAACTATCGGAAATCTCCATGCTTCGAGTTCTCTCTCCTTTGTGACCTTTGTGAAGATCTCTGTGCTCTCTGTGGTAAAAAAGATTTAACCACTTAAAAATACCCGAAGCGGGGACGCTTCAGCTACATAATTAGGATGAAAAAGACTATCGGAAGTCTCCTGGCTTCGGGTTCGCTCTCCTTTGTGACCTTTGTGTAATCTCTCTGTGCTCTCTGTGGTAAAAAATTAACAACTTAAAAATACCTGAAACAGAGACGATTCAGTTACATTGTTTAAAAGCAATAATACATAATGGATTTTTCCCATTCATTTCTATTCGTGTGTATATGTGTGATTCATTGTTATAATTTTCTTAATCCATTTAAATCTACAAAGATTAAAAATAATACATGTCAAGTTGCGAGATATTCTCTCTTACCTCTTATAACATTCCTATCTGTTTTCTAACCATTTACTTCAGAAATTACGAAGAGAGATAGGAGACACATTGCAATATATCCCAACTTGTAGATAATATAGAAGTCTTACTGTTTTGGATTATATTTTTTCTATCGACATATATATGGTTACTAAAAACTTAATGATGTTTTTGATGAAAGTAAAAAAATATTACAAAATCATATTTGAATTAATTTTAATACTATTTCTAATTATTTTTTCTGTAATACTATCAGAGAAATTTTTGCGGGATTGGCACGGTCCAGGAGGAAGTATCTCCTCCGATTTATACATCCCCTCCATTCTCTTTGCCTGCGGTAAAGGTTTTGTTAATACAAACCCGTCTGAGGTTCCTCATCTTCGCTCATTTTTGGATTTTAATGAACAGACATTTTCGCCGTCGTATATACCATCTGAATTTCAAGCACAAGAAATGGATACATATCAACAATACCACCGATATTTAATATATACAGTAGGTATGGTCTGGCGAATTTTTGGTGTTTCATGGGAGGTTTTGCGTTGGTTTCTCGTATTTTTATATGCGTTGACCATTCTTATTGTTTATGCAATAGCACGCGTATTCCTTCCTTCTTATTTTGCTGTATTTGTCGCTGGTTTTTATTGTGTGAATATAGATGTAACATTGCTTATTCTTCCTATTCTCCGTGATTTTGCACGAGCCCCATTTATACTAACTGTTATTCTCATTCTTTTCTGTTTGATACAGGGGAAGAGGACAAACCTACGATTTCTTGTAATCTGCCTATTATCAGGTCTAACATGCGGGATAGGGATAGGTTTCCGTCGTGATTTGTTAATGTTTTTTATCTTGGCTTTATTCATTTTGTCAATAGTTCCGAAGGAAAACCATGTTCCTAAAATTCCTGTCCGAATACCAGGAGTTATCCTCGCAATTTTTGTATTCTTAATTTCGTCTTACCCTATTTTACAGTCATTTCATAAATTCGGCACATTAGGCTGGCATGATACCTTAATGGGATTTGGAACAGAACATGATGACCTTGCTGGACTTCAACGCACAAATTACGAACGCATACCTAAATATAACGACTTGCTTGTTTCTGCTACTGCGGATGTCCATAGTTATTACCATGAGTCTTTGAATGATTATGAACTGTATATCAAAAAGAAACCAGAACTGGAAAAACGGAATCTATTTCTTGCTTATCTTTACTGGTTTCCAGCGGATATATTAATACGAATCTATTCTTCAATAGCACGCATATCAGACCGTATATTATCCAGTGCTTTACCTATAAATCCCTATCGAACATTCCTCTCACTTGCCGTTTTCATTATTTTTTTAGCAGTAGATTTTCGCAAAGGTATTTGTTTCTCAATAATTTTACTTTTTGCCATGAGCATACAAACGCTTCAATTCAATTTTCGCCATAACTTTTACCTGGCATTTATTCCATATCTACTGTATTTTATAGCCTTGAATGGTTTTTTTTGTGGATTATATCGTCTGTGGAAGGATGGTAAAGAAAAATTAGGTGAAAACATACAGGAGTTAAAGAAAATCATAAAAAGATTTTCCATCATTGCTTTTACCGTTGTTTTTTTTGCTTTCGGTATTTTAATCGTTGCTCGACAAATTCAAAGTTATCAACTTACCCGAATATTCCGTTCTTATGAAACCGCAGAACGGGTACCAGCACCTTATAAAACTTATACAGCCCGAGCAGGAACAGTTTATGCCCTTGAAAAACCCCTATTTCTTCGTTTTGAAGACCGTTTTATGGCTGACTGTTCTTTTGAAATGAACATAATCGTGGTGGATTTTTTAGTTAGAAGATTCCCTGCATGCTTTGAAGTTTTATATGATGGATTGGATGACTTTTCATGCAACTTGACAATAACCCGCCATACACCATCAGATAACAGCACCGCTTATGTTCGGTACTTTATCCCTATTTACGAACACATACGAGACTTAAACTCTGACTGGAACCGTTTCATAGGTATACGCATTGAAGATACAAATAATCTGCAAGTGCAAAATATATATAAGATTTGTAATCCAGAACATATACTCCTATTTATCAATTATTACTTTATACAGGACGAACTACCCGATTTGTATCAAAAAATAGCCCCTTACTCAAAAACAATGATTAATCCCTGCTGGAAACCGTACGGAATACCCGCAGACCGTATAACGATTAATAACGCCAATAATGCTTTTTATAACGGAGACCCAACAAAAGCCTATGAGATACTTCAAAAATCTATACTGGAAGAACCCTATACCCTCGAATATGGACTCGCATTAGCAAATCTTTACGAGCAAGCGGGACAAATAGAACAAGCAAAAACAGTATATCTACAACTGATTTCCAATAAACCCCATGAACCAATCCTGGGTATGAAATTAAATAACTTATTATTACAAACCAACATTTCAAAAGAAGAAAGACAAGGTTTCTGGAAAGATGTTATATCAAAACTTTCGGATTCCTCTGTGGCATGGCTGTATTATTCGAGAAGTTTAGATGATACCAACACTGCAAAAGAAGCACTCTCTAAATCCATTTCCCTGAATAAAGAGATTGCACTCGCAACCCCATATACAAGCATGTATTATGATTTAAAAGAACTATTTTCTCTTGCTATGAAAAATGAACAGAATTTAGATGATACACTCTGCCCGAATCTCTCATTAAATAAACAAATAGCATATATGCTTAACGCAGGTGTTTATATAGCAAAAAATCAGAATTATCAAAAAGCCCTGGATATACTCTTGTTTCTATTGAAAATTACTCCTAATCTACACCTTGTTTATCCTCCTATTGTAAGTTCCTTACTCAACTCGCAAGATGCGGATATAGAAAGTATTTTTTATTATGCCTCAACTTTGATTACATTAACCCCCTATGAAATTGAGCCTATTATCCAAATAGAAGATATATACGACAATACCGATTATTTATCCGAAAAAGAATGGATAGAATTATGGTCTGACTTGAGAGATAAAATACCCAATTCGCCCTGTATTCTCTGTGGATTGGGTCGCGCTTACGAATTATCTCAACAAACAAAAGAGGCGGAGAAAATATATAAAAAGGCTATTGAATATGCCCGAAAATCAGATGAATGTGCTCAGTTAGCATATTATCGTTTAGCAAGATTAGTATACTTATCAGGCAATAAAAATAAGGCTATTACTTTACTCAAAAAAGCAATACGATTATATCCGAATAATAACTTATTCCAACAACTACTTGAGGAATATAAATGAGAGATATGTATATGTAATGTATGAAATTGATATTGAGGATACTTTATATATTTCTTCCCGAGTAATACTTAATATTGACTATGGTTAAATAAACTAAAATATGAATATAGGGTCAATTTATAACATGGGAAAAGCACCTGACAAAGAAAAAATTTTAGATGTAATTATTCAATATTTGAAAAATAAGAAAGCAAAAAAAATATTCTTATTTGGTTCTTTTTTGAGGGATGAGGAAAAGAAAGATAGTGATATAGATTTAATTGTTGAGTTCAAAGAACCTAAATCCCTAATTGAACATATTGCTATTGAAAGAGAATTATCCGAAAAGGTAGGAAGAAAAATAGACCTCTTAACAGAAAAAGCGATAAGTCCTTATTTAATTTATTCAGTAAAAAGTGAGAGTAAACTGATTTTTGATGAAAAAGGTGTGAAACGATATTCTTAAAAAAGAAGATACTTTTTAGGTTTTCATAATACTGTCTAATATTATGTTAAAAAAGATATTTTTTTCCATATTGCCCGATAAATAGGAGTATTTCCACGCAAAGCCGAACCAAATAATTAGCACCGAATACTTCTTTTCAAATATCTCGTATCAGGGTTTTATTATCACAATACCTGCCAGTGGCAATTCTGGAATATGAAATGTAAGGTATGCATCGGTATCACCCAGTTTGGTAATTTCATAGTCAGCAATATCCTGTTCCCTTTCCGGTGTGGATAACAATATCTTCCCAATAGAAGGATTAGAAATTCGAACAGAAATAGGAATATCTCGGGCGGGTATTACTTTATCTTCGTAAGAAGAAATGCGTTCGATGTTTAAATTATAAAGCAAAATAAAAACAGTATCGTGTGTCTCTAGTATCGTGCCCCGTACCATTTCATTCCCCGATATCTTTAATGATGGATGTAGAAGATATGTGTTTAGTTCCGTTTGAAAATTAGGACGGGATGCATCTATGAAAATTTTATTACTCTTCTGACACAGTTCAGCGATTGAAATGGAATACGAAGGCGGAGTAAACTCCGGTTCAGAAGCAAGTATGATATTTACCCCCGAAAAGTATTCTTTAAAATTATCTTCAGAGGCAACCGCATAAAGGATATTCGATTGATTTAATCGTTTTACGATATTTAATTCTTTACAATCCTCATGTTTACTCCATTCTTCAAAAGGAAAATACAACAACACATCATATCTCCGTTTTGATGTGATTATAGGAAAAGAGTTCCGTTTAAGCCACTGCACAAAAGGACGAATCACCTGAATCATCTTTTCCCGTTGAGATTCTTCCCAGGTAGACCAGAGCATATAGTTCGTGTTTCGAGCAAATGCTTCAAAGATAGCCAGATTTGTAAGATTTGGCGGTGTATGATAATTCCCATCAGCTATCGTCACAGCTACTAACGGCTTCGAGCCGATAATAGAATGTACTAAATCGTATACGGGACCGCACTCTATCGTTTTTCCCTGTGAGGTGCGACGCGGAGCTGACCCCATATCCTCAATTACAACGAAGTCCTGGGATGTGCTCATTTCTTTTATATTGTATGCATACCTATGACATTGGGAGAATATAACTTCCGGTGCGTTGAGGCTATTATTCGCGGTGATAAGTGCTTTAGGGTTTATCTCTCGGGCATAATTTCGTATCTCTGAAAGAAAATCACGAGCAATGGTGCAACGGAATTTTTTAAATTCAACCGATTTCTTTTGTGCTAATTCCCTCAACGCATTCAGCGAAGTATCTTCAATCTTCTCTCCTCTGGATTCAAGGAATTGCAAAAACTTTTGCATGCAATAAGGGCAATAGCATCCTTGATGATGAACCGTCGGATTATCAAAAAATATACCATCCAACCCAATCTCTAAAGAAGTTTTTACCATATATTTTTGATATTTCTTCCAATCGGGATGATTCATACATGCAGGACGATAATCACCCCCATACCAGGAAGGAAGTGATTCCCCTTTCACATTCTGCTGAAGCCAACTATTCGGCGGACTTGAAAATTGCTGTTTAAGTTCAGGTTGCCAATTCTGGTCAAAGGTTTCTAAACCGACAATAGAAGTAGAACAAAGATAACCCAATACAACAGGTATGCCCAGAGATTTGGCATACTGAACATATTTTTGAACATCCTGTTTAACATTTTCCCACTGTTCCGCAGGAGGGATACCCATATATCCACATACACCTACCCCCGTTGCATACAGCACCGATACCCCGCATTCATAGGCAGGCTCTGCTTGTTTATCAAAATTATCCAGATGGTCAAACGCATGCAGAGAAAAAAAATCCCATGCCTCATCTGAAAAACAGAAAACTTGAATCCCAAATACGAAAAAGATTAACAGCAATAAAGACAAGCAGATACGATTCATTTGTTTAATACCTCTATTTATAAATACCCAATAAAAACAGAATAATAACTATAAGTATATTTATCCTTTTTCTATCCTGTGCAGTTCCTCCAACTGTTTCTGTATTTTCATTTCCGCTTTTTGTGTTTCTACGACTGGGTCACATATAGAATGCAGATAATCATCAAGTTCATGGACAATAGACGGAGCCGTATTTATATTGTCCTTAATCAAATTATTCAGTTCCTCCGGGTCCTCATCTAAATTGAACAACTGATGAGGTGCATCAGAATTCCAGATAAATTTCCATCCTCCTTTACGAACCATAAAACTACTACCTCGCGTGCCATGCCCGTGATATTCCGTAAATACAAATCGGTTAGGGTCCTCTTTCTGTAACTGTTGTAACGCAGTTCCTTTCCAATTTTTAGGTCGTTCCCGTTTTGTAGCGTGGAAAAAACCTGCCTGGGCATCTAATGTGGTTACAGGCGTTCGAACCCGCAGTCCTTTTTCAAATCCCGGACCACAAACAAGCAATGGCACACGAGCAGAATCCTCAAACATGGAGCATTTCCACCACATACCAAATTTACCCAACATCTCTCCATGGTCAGAAGTATATATAAACACCGTATTCTTGTTTAAGCCCGTTTGCTCTAATGTATCCATAATTTTGCCTATCATTGCATCTACAAAACTGACACATCCATAATAACCCTGCCTTAATCTTAACACATCTTCCCCTTGAATCTGGTCCGTTTCAAAATGATTTCGCAAATCAATTGCATACGGATGCTGGGCTGAGGGTTGCTCAGGTCCATACTTGGGAATATCTCCTTTCCCCTCATACATCTCCCAAAACTTCGGTTCTGTAAAATGGGGAAAATGCGGTGCTAAGACATTAACACATAAAACAAACCGCCTGTCTAAATGAGCCCCTTTCGTTTTAAGCCAATCTACGGCGGTATCTACCTTCAATTGGTCGCTGCGATGTGCCTTTTCTCGCGGACCCCAGCCCTTTGCCCGTTTTAGTCCTTCGCCTTTGCGTATATATAAAGGTTTCCGCTGGATAGACGGATCACCAGATATTTCACGATTCCAGCCATAATGAACCTCACTAAAGCCCATCTCCTCAATCTTACGATAAACATCTGCTTTACCAATATAGACCGTATGAACCCCCTGCTTGGCTAAAATATCTCCATAATTAGGAAAATCATCCAAAAACAATGTGCAATTGCTATAGCACTGCGTTTCATGATTGTATAATCCACTCATTACCGAACTTCGACTCGGAAGACATAAAGGTGATGGGCAATACGCATTTTCAAACACAACGCCTTCCTTTGCCATTCGTTCCATATTAGGCGTCTGTACAAACGGATGACCATATACCGATGCATACCGCGGATTATGTTCATCCGACATCAGCATGACCACATTATATTCCTTCTGCTCCGTTTCACAGAACGGAAGATTTGGCAACAAAAGACTTGTCGCAATCGTTCCCTGCAAAAACTCCCTTCGATTCATGGACATAAGCAACTCCTTATTTAAACAATTCACAATTACAACTTTGCACCCATTTTGCTATTATAATAAAAACATCCCAAAAATAAAAGCGAATAACCCCTCAAATAAAGTAATTAAATCCTCCCACATATACCCCTCAGTTCCACCCGTCCAACCACCCCATCCGTCCCATCCGCCCCCTCCGTCCCATGCGTGCCTCCGTCCCCTCCGTCCCATTCGTCCCATCCATCCCATTCGTCCCATGCGTCTCATGCGTTCCCTTCGCTCCATTCGTCCCCTCCGTCCCATCCGTCCCATGCGTCCCATCTGTCTCATTCGTCTCATAAGTCCCATGCGTCTTCTTCGCAATATTCTTACAACACACCTCCAAAAATTTGACTATCTCAAAAAAATATGGTATATTGAATATAAGTTTTAATGAAGTGAAACTGCGTAGTGAAAATTGAATCTTTGAAGTGAGTGTTCGCTCCCTTCTAAATTAGTAGATTTTCACTCACCGATAGCAGGGTGTGAAAATAGGCTCAATGGCGAGGGGTAGCGAGGCATCTCCATACGAAGGAAAAAAATGAAAAGCAATATTTTACCAACTTTATTTTTACTTTCTTTCTGTGTCTATCAAATGCTTTCTTTCCTGAATAATTTCTTTTCAATCTGTGGTGATAAGATAAATATTATACAAATGTTGAGTAGAAAGTATAATTATAAAAAACAAAAAATATAAATTAAATAAAGGGGAACACAAATGAAAAACCTTAATTTCTACAAGACCCTAATTAATGGATCTTCGAGAGGCAAGGATAAGGAATTAGAAACGATGCTGTGTTTTTGTAATTTAGGGGCGGGTCGAAGATTATTTTTGTGCTGGACATTTTTTGTAGTTATGTTCGGTTTCGTATTGACTTCAACAAGTTATGGTGCGGTGATACAGATAAGTAGCATAGAGGAATTACAGAAGATAGGCAACGACCCGAATTATCCGTTAAATGGAAATTATGAATTGACGCAGGATATAGATGCCAGTGGAACGAGAACCTGGAATAGTGGAGCGGGCTTTGTACCGATTGGTACAAATACTAATCGATTTACCGGCAAATTTGATGGGAAGGGGTATAAAATAACTGGGTTATATATTAATAGAGGTTCTACGATTGATATTGGTTTGTTTGGTTTTGTAGGCAAGCGTGGTGATATAAGAAATTTAACAGTAGAAAATGCAGAAATAAAAGGTTCTTTTGATGTGGGTGTTATAGTGGGACAGATGAACTTAGATACGCCTGATGAGGGGATTGTATTGAGTAATTGTCATGTAATAAATGGTAAAGTGACGGGTACTGGAGATCGAGTTGGATTATTATTAGGTTGGGGTTATGGGAATCGGCAGATGTTAGTAGAATATTGTAGTTCATCGGGAACTGTATCGGGCATAAACTATGTTGGTGGATTAATAGGAGATATAGCGAATGGTATAGTCCACAATTGTTGGTCTACAGCAGAACAAGTTACAGGTACAGGAGCAGAGACAGGTGGATTAATCGGTCGTAACGCTGGTAGTGTAATATACAATTGCTATTCAAGTAACACTCTGGTAAAAGGGGTAAATTTTGTTGGAGGTTTAGTGGGCAGATCGTATGTAGCAACCCTTGTACCCTATATCTTTAATTGTTACTCTTCAAGCAATGTAGAATCAACAATTACAAGCGATTACGCACGAGCAGGTGGATTTATTGGATGTAATGATAACGGATGCTATATTGCGTATTGTTATGCCACAGGTAATGTAAATGCAAAGACAGGTGATACAGGCGGTTTTTCTGGGAAAAACACAGGTACGATTTATTATTGTTATTCTAATGGGAAAGTACTAACTACTTTGACAGGAAATTCATATTCACACAATACAGGTGGATTTAGTGGACATAATGGAGGAACGATAAGATACTGCTATGCTTTTTCTTCAACTAACTTTGTGCAGGGGATAACAGATGTAGGGGGATTGGTTGGAGATAATGATGGTACAATATCAGATTGTTGCTCTTCAATTATGGTCACTGGGACAACAGCCGTAGGAGGTGCTATTGGACATAATGAAGAAGGTACAGTTAGTTATTGTTATTCTACAGGACAAGTGAGCGGTAGTTCTTCTGTTGGAGGATTTTGTGGTAAAAATGCTGCCACAGTGAATAGTAATTGTTATTGGGATATAAATACATCGGGGACGAATCTTTCTCCGGGTGGTGGATATGGCAGAACCACAAGTCAAATGAAAATGAAATCCACTTATGTGGGTTGGAATTTTACAGATATATGGGGTATTGAGGAGGGAGTAAATTATCCGTACTTACTAAATATGGAAGTATCCGATATAATAGAAATTGATAATATATCTGAGTTACAGAAGATAGGGAGTGACCCACTTTATCCTTTCTTTTGGGATTATGTATTAACAAGAGATATAGATGCAAGTTCTACTCGAGGGTGGAATAGTGGAGCGGGCTTTGTACCGCTGTGTAGTTTTGATAACAAGTTTGTAGGTAAGTTTGATGGACAAGGTTATACAATAAGTGGTTTATACATCAATCGTCCAACAGAATCGTATGTAGGTTTATTCCGTATGGTAAGTCATGGGGGGAAAATAGTAAATTTGAATTTAGTAAACATAGAAATCATAGGTAAGGACCATGTTGGAGGTTTAATAGGAGAGTTGAGAGTAAATCCTGAAGTGCGGATGGAAGTGAGAGTAAGTAACTGTTATGTTACAGGTACAATAACAGCGTCCAATGAATATATTGGTTTGTTAATTGGAGGTGTTTGGAATCAAAGAGGAGCAATAATCGAAAATTGTAGAGTAGAGGGAGCAGTAACAGGATTAAATTATGTAGGTGGGTTAGCAGGAACATTAGATTGTGGTATAGTTCGCAATTGTTCTGCGTTAGCAAATGTTACAGGTTCGGGCGATAATGTAGGTGGATTATTAGGACGCAATTGGGGAGGTATCGTAAGGGATAGTTATTCTGGGAGTAATACGATAAAGGGTAGAAAATATATAGGAGGTTTGATAGGAAGAAATCAATTTCATGAGGTCAATCTTGTGAGTTGTGAGGTTAGTAACTGTGGAGCGGAAAATTCTGTTGTAGGTACTCTAACTAATGACTTTACAGACATAGGAGGTTTTTGTGGCTCAAACGAGAAAGGGGTGGGAATGTCTCCAATTACAAGTTGTTATGCATTGGGAAATGTAGGTTCAAGTGGTGGGAATGCGGGTGGTTTTTCTGGCTGGAACGATGGTGAGATAAAGTATTGTTATTCAGATGTTGTTGTAACGAGCACCACAAAAGAGAATATCGGTGGTCTTGTGGGCAATAATTTAGGGACTATAGAGAAAAGTTTTTCGATGGGTTCCGTTTCAGGTCTGTTGGATGTAGGTGGCTTTTTGGGTCAAAATTCGGGTGTAGTAAGAAACTGTTATTCGCGAGGTTCCGCAGGGGTGTCGGGTGCAACAAATGTAGGCGGATTTATAGGTAATAATGCAAGTGGGGGGCTGGTAAGTTATGTCTATTCAACGGGAGTTGTGCGAGGTTCCTCTGTATTAGGGGGGCTAATTGGTGCAAATACTGGCAGTGTATCGAATACGACAAGTTTTTGGGATAGAGAGTCTTCAGGTATGTCAACCTCTTCAGGGGGCACACCGAAATATACAATTCAAATGAAGAGACAATCAACTTATACAGATGCGGGTTGGGATTTTACAACTATCTGGGGAATACAAGATAACATAGATTATCCCTATTTGCGATGGCAATATGTTATTCCTGATTTGAGTGGTTTAACCGTATCTGAGGCAGAAGATAAACTTTTATCATTAGGTTTTAATTTAGGAGAAACAAGCGAAGAATGTAGTGATAATCCGCATGGGACAATAATTAGCCAGGAACCTCAACCTGGAACAGAAGCAACGCCTGGTAGTATTGTAAATATAGTTATTTCTAAGAATCCATGTCCACAGGTTCCGGATGTAGTCGGAATGACGCAAGCTAATGCGACGAGTGCGATAACCGGAGCAGGATTGACAGTAGGGACGGTGAGCCAGCAGTGCAGTAATACGGTAGAAGCAGGCAAGGTAATCAGTCAGACCCCGTCTGCGGGGCAGCAGGTGGCCCCGGGAACGGCTGTGAATCTGGTAGTATCTACTGGACCTTGTCCTGAAGGCGAAGGGACACCGGAAGGTATTCCGGAAGGGACACCGGAAGGTACTCCGGAAGGGACACCAGAAGGTACTCCGGAAGGGACACCGGAAGGTACTCCGGAAGGGACACCGGAAGGTACTCCGGAAGGGACACCAGAAGGTACTCCGGAAGGGACACCGGAAGGTACTCCGGAAGGGACACCAGAAGGTACTCCGGAAGGGACACCAGAAGGTACTCCGGAAGGGACACCAGAAGGTACTCCGGAAGGCATACCCGAAGGGACACCGGAAGGGACTCCCGAAGGGACACCAGAAGGTACTCCGGAAGGGACACCAGAAGGTACTCCGGAAGGCATACCCGAAGGGACACCGGAAGGTACTCCGGAAGGGACACCGGAAGGTACTCCGGAAGGGACACCGGAAGGTACTCCGGAAGGGACACCAGAAGGTACTCCGGAAGGGACACCGGAAGGGACTCCCGAAGGAATCGCAGAAGGAGAAGTAAATGTTTCCGTTCCGAATGTAGTAGGTATGACGCAGAGTAACGCAACAAGTGCGATAACCGGGGTGGGATTAACGGTAGGGACGGTGAGCCAGCAATGTAGTAATACGGTAGAAGCAGGCAAGGTAATCAGTCAGAGTCCGACATCAGGGCAGCAAGTATCCCCGGGAACAGCAGTAAATCTTGTAGTATCCACAGGACCTTGTCCCGTTTCCGTTCCGAATGTCGTTGGTATGACACAGGCGAATGCGTCAAGTGCGATAACCGGGGCGGGATTGACAGTAGGGACGGTGAGTCAGCAATGCAGTAATAGCGTAGAAGCGGGCAAGGTCATCAGTCAGACGCCGTCAGCAGGACAGCAGGTTTCCCCGGGAACAGCCGTGAATATCGTTGTGTCCACAGGTCCGTGTTCGACAAATGTGATCGTGCCCAATGTTGTAGGTCGGACAGAAACGCAGGCACGAGGTGCTATAGAGGCGGCGGGATTGGTATTTAATCCTGTATACGAATGTAACGATACAGTTAATTCAGGGAATGTGATACGGCAGAATCCTTCAGGGGATGCAGGTGTCCAAGCAGGCAGCACAGTAACGGTATGGATATCCACAGGACCCTGCACGGGAGAAGAGGCAGTCTACAAGAAGATATGGGCGTATGCGGGTGTAGACCATGTATATGTGCTGTGGGAAGGGAGCATAGCGGCGAATTTATTAGGTTATCGGTTATACCGTAGCGAAGATAATAAGACCTGGACAGTGATAGCGGGTGTGAATGACTATTATAAAGATACCTCCTATCGGGATTATGGGATAGTGTTAGGTAAGACCTACTGGTATAAGGTAGATATAACGAAGGGAGGCGGACAGGTAGAGACCTTAGGACCGGTGCAGGTGGAGATGGGACGGATTGTCTTATGGGTACCGGAGATAGAGTGGAAAGTAGGCGGTACGGGCAATGGCGAGATACATGTGCCGGTGAACATAGGGAATGCGATGGGCTTAAAGCCGAGTTATATGAATATAGATGTGAGTTATAATGCGGGCGTTCTGGAAGTGGTTCGGGTAGAAAAGACGGCGGTAAGTGCGGCGATGCAGGTGTATTACAACACAGGGACATCGGGCGTGGTAAAGGTAGGCATGGCGCCGCGGAATGTAAACGCAGGAGAGGTATTGTATGGAGAGGGGCATTTATTTGACATGGTATTCAGATTAAAGGGAGGCATTTCCGATGGAGCAGAGAGTAAGTTTGAATTTATACAGAATGAGTTATTTGATAAGGAAGGCTCTCCTATAGCGGTAGAAGTTCGGAGTGGACGGTTAGTAGTGCAGAGTACCTGTCTGCGAGGCGATATTAATGGAGATGGTAAGGTATTAATGGTAGATGCGGGCTTATTATTGAAGCGGATAGCGAAGCGGGATTGGAGCGAATCGGAGTATCCGTGTTTGTTGAAGCGAGGCGATATAAATGGAGATGGGCTATTAGATGTAGCGGATGTATCCATGCTGATGCGTTGGTCCGTAGGCTTGCCTGTCAATCCACCGCAGAGCGATGTGGTAAATCAGAAGAATTATAGTTCATATATAAAGATGATAGGCAGTGATACGGAGGTTAAAATAGTAGGGGGCAGTCCGTCGGGCGAGGAGATGAATGAATTTGGAGTAGGATTCGAGTTGAGTTCCTTAGGCGGCTTAGGTGGATTGGAGGTGGTGTTAGGATACGGTTCGGGATTGGAGTATAAAGATGTGGTATTAGACAAT